>JGI26271J51732_1000382_pt1 | contig 21702 bp, 23 predicted proteins | sample SaaInlV_110m_DNA_FD_51732 | JGI IMG/M metagenome (IMG submission 51732)
TTAAAAATCACTCTCCAGCCATGGTTAATAATCAGATAAAAACCATGTAGTGCGCCCCAGAGTACAAATGTCCATCCTGCGCCATGCCATAAGCCACCTAACAGCATCGTGATCATTAAATTAGCGTAGCGGCGAGATTTTCCCTGTCTACTGCCACCCAAAGGAATGTATAGATAATCTTTTAAAAATCTAGAGAGGGTAATATGCCACTTTCTCCAAAAATCAATCATCGAGGTAGCCTTGTAAGGGGAATTAAAATTGAGCGGTAGACGAATGCCAAACATTCTAGCGATGCCGATTGCCATATCTGAATAACCAGAGAAATCAAAATAGAGTTGAAAAGTGTAAGCAAGTGCACCACCCCACGCCTCAACAAAAGTGAGTACCACTCCAGCCTCTGCCGCGTCAAATACGGGTGAGGCATAAAATGATATCCCGTCTGCAAGCACCACTTTTTTAAACAGGCCTATGGCAAAGATAGTCAGACCAATCGCCAGATGCTTTGAGCGTAATTTGTAAACCACATCTTTGGCAAACTGCGGCAACATCTCTTTATGATGCACAATGGGTCCTGCGATTAGTTGCGGGAAAAAGGTGACAAACAGGCAGTAGTGGAGGAAATTGTACTCTTTAGTCTCCCCACGCCAAGCATCAACCAGATAGGCAATCTGCTGAAAGGTGAAGAATGAGATCGCCAACGGCAGAATAATCTGTTCAAGCACAATATCTGTACCCGCTATATTGTTCAAATTATCGACAAAGAAGTTGGCGTATTTGAAATAGCCCAGCATTCCTAGATTGGCAGCAACTCCCAAAATCAAGATCGGTTTTTTATGTGGATGTTTCGGTGCGCCACCCAGCGAAACCCCAACTGCGTAGTTGAAGAGAATGGATACCAGTATTAGCCCAAGATAAGCGGGGTTCCACCATCCATAGAAGAATAGGGATGCCCCAACTAGCCAGGCGATGGCAATGCGGTGATGCCCTTGCTTGCCGATCCAGTGAAAGCCGAGCAGTACCGTAGGGAGGAAGAGAAAGATGAAAGCGTAAGAGTTGAATAGCATGAAATGTATACCGATATGATCCTTTATCGCGTGGATAATATCAGTATACGATCTGGTATGTCAATAATCATTTCTTATCTGTGTATACTAAAAGTATCATTTGGTAAATGAAGATATTTCAGAGAATCATTACCGCAAGAAAACGTTCTGCCCTGACACAAGCCAAATTAGCAAAACTGCTGAATATAACTCGTGCCTCCTGCGGTCACTGGGAGAGTGGGATTTCCACTCCATCCGTTGCCAACCTGTCCCGTCTAGCTGTTGCGCTGGATGTTAGTTTTGAGTGGTTAGCCACAGGGCGGGGTGAGATGGAGATCGGCAAGCGGATGCGAGAAGAAAACTTGGGGTATGGGGTGGAGTCAGATGCGCTGCTGCAAGAACAGCAGGAGATGCATTCACTCTTCTTTAGATTACGAATGGATCAACGGGCAGCACTACTTGATTTTATGCGTACACTCTCCACTAAGGGTGAATCAAAAAAATAGTGAACGCATTATCTAGGCGGTGTATAAGCCACCGCCCAGATCTGAATCTCATTTGCGCCAGCCTCTTTTAATACTTTTACGAGCGCATCCATGGTGCTGCCGGTGGTGATGACATCATCAAATAGCGCTATGTTGGCGCNAGATAGATCTCCTGTTACCTCAAACGCACTCTGCAGGTTCTTTTTTCTGGTTTTTGCATTAAGCCCTGCTTGGGCAGAGGTGTTGAGTCTGCGTCTACAGAGATTTAGTTCGAGCGGGATATTGAGTCGCTTGGCTGGCGCTCGAATAATCTCTACCGCTTGATTGAAGCCGCGCTGGCGTAGACGCTGNGGATGAAGCGGAACAGGCAGNATGAAGTCNGGTGGATCGGTTATCTGNCTATGGAGACTCTCTCGTTGAAGCTCTAACTGAAGTAGATCACTTAACAGTTTTGAAATATGAAGNTGGTCTCTATATTTGAGTTTTTGAATCAGTGTCGGCACGGCACCTCTGTAGAGAAAAGGGATAAAGAGCGGTCCCCATTCGGTGTGTTGAGCAAGATCATTGGGAGTCTGTTCAAGTCTGGGGAGTTTATTCAAGCAGTGTTGGCAGATGGATAATTTTGATTCGCGCGCACACTCTTCGCAGATGAGGCAACTTTTAGGGAACAGTGATTCAATCGAAATGAGTGCTTCAGATGTGAGTCGTCTAATAGTTTGGTAAACTTCGCTTTTCATTTTTAGTTGACAGCAGTTGTAGGTCGATGAGTTGGTAACCAGTAGAGGGATAATAGAGATGACAAGTCGTGTAGACAAGGATAGTATCGAGATACGCAATAATTGGAGTTTANAGGAGGTTGAAGCACTCTTCGATCTTCCATTCAATGATCTGTTGTTTAGAGCGCAGACAACGCATCGCCAGAGATTTGATCCGAATGCAGTGCAGGTGAGTACGCTGTTAAGTATTAAAACTGGCGGCTGTTCAGAAGATTGTAAATACTGTTCGCAGAGTGCACGAAACAGTAGTGAGCTAGAGCGCGAGAAGTTGGTTGAGGTGGAGACGGTCTTAAAGGCGGCGGTAGAGGCGAAGCGCTCTGGCTCGTCTCGTTTCTGTATGGGGGCAGCGTGGCGAAATCCAAAGGGTAAAGATATGGAGCAGCTTCTGACAATGGTTAGCGGCGTGAAAGCTTTGGGGATGGAGAGCTGTATGACGCTTGGGATGTTGAGCCATGATCAAGCAGAGAAGCTCAAAAAGGCGGGGCTAGATTATTACAACCATAACCTCGATACCTCTGAATCCTATTATGAGAAGGTGGTCACGACTCGCACTTATCAAGATCGCCTGGATACATTGGAAAATGTGCGAGAGGTGGGGCTTAATGTCTGTAGTGGTGGTATTGTGGGAATGGGGGAGTCTCGACAGGATCGAGCTGGGCTACTTGCAACGCTGGCAAATCTTCCTAAACAGCCTGACAGTGTACCGATTAACCGATTAGTTAAAGTTGCTGGAACTGAACTTGGAGAGATGGATGATCTTGAAGAGCTTGATCCGTTAGAGTTTGTACGGACTATCGCGGTGGCGCGTATTCTGATGCCGATTTCTTGGGTGCGACTCTCGGCGGGGCGTGAGACGATGAGTGATGAGCTACAGGCGCTCTGTTATTCGGCAGGAGCGAACTCTATATTTTCTGGTGAGCGTTTACTGACGACCCCTAATGTTGAAGCAGGCAGTGATGCAGAGCTTTTCAATAAGCTAGGGTTGAAGGTGTTAAGTGGTGAGGAGGTGGTGCTTGGGTAGTATCTTGAACGATCCACTCTATCGTCAGCGTCGTGTAGTGAACTCTCCACAAGGCGTTGAGATTAAAGTGGATGGTGTTGATTATCTCTCATTTAATAGTAATGATTATCTTGGCTTGGCTAATCATCCATCTGTTGCGAGCGCCTTCATCTCTGGGGTTAATAAGTGGGGTGCTGGAAGTGGCTCCGCGCATCTGGTTAGCGGTCATAGTGAGGCTCATCACGCACTAGAAGAGGAGTTGGCAGAGTTTGTGGGTTATCCTAGCGCACTGCTCTTCTCCTCTGGATATATGGCAAATCTAGCGATACAGCAAGCTCTATTAGGGCGAGGTGATCGAGTCGTGCAAGATCGTCTTAATCATGCTTCTCTACTTGATGGAACTAAACTTGCTGGTGCAAAATTATTGCGTTACCAGCATTGTGATGTTGAAGCTTTAAAGCGGCGTATTAGTGTTGAGCAAGATGGAAAAACATTGGTAGCAACTGATGGGGTTTTTAGTATGGATGGGGATATAGCTCCACTAACTGCTATTTCACAGCTCTGTAATAATTTAAAGAGTACGATGCTGCTGGTTGATGATGCTCANGGGATAGGAGTTTTGGGGAGCGGCGGACGAGGAACAGTTGATAGTTTCGGTTTTGGAGTTCAAGAGGTTCCAATCTTGATGGGCACTTTAGGAAAAGCGTTCGGCGTTGCTGGCGCGTTTGTTGCAGGAAGCGATGATCTGATAGAGAGTTTAATTCAGCAAGCTAGAACTTACATCTACACCACCGCAACTCCATCAGCACAAGCTGAGGCACTGCGTAAATCTCTTCAGTTGTTACAAGGGGAGTGTGGCGAAGAGAGAAGAGAGCGGCTTCATCAACTTATCTCTCGCTTTAGAATTGGAGCAGAAAACCTTGCCCTCAACTTGTTACCCTCAACTACCCCAATTCAGCCGTTACTGGTTGGTTCTGCGGAAAGTGCACTTGCGTTCTCAGCATGTTTACGAGAGCAGGGTATTATGGTTGCGGCAATTCGTCCGCCAACCGTACCTCAAGGGGAATCTCGCCTACGCATTACCATCTCAGCTAACCATACCAATGATCATATAGATCAACTTCTAGAGGCACTATCTTTATGTGTAAAGATGAACGGTTAGTATTGCCACCACTGGTGTTGATCCACGGCTGGGGATTTAACAGCTCTGTATGGGGCTCTATTGCTCCTAAATTAAAAAACCTATACAGCGTAGTGATAGTGGATCTTCCAGGGTATAGATCGCGTCCGTTGTTAAAGAAGATGACTCTCTCTACGATTGCAGCAGATATACAGCAGCAGGTGGAAAGTTTTGGGGTAACTGATAAAGCTATCTGGCTTGGATGGTCTTTAGGGGGAGAAGTTGCTCTGCAAGCGGCTCTGGATTTACCAGATAAGATAGCTAAGTTAATTTTAGTTGCGGCAACCCCAAAATTTGTACAAGGATCTGGTTGGCGTGAAGCGGTTAAGCAGAAAGTGTTGGATGATTTTGGTAGGGAACTGATTAAGTCGCGCGATAGTACTATAGGGCGTTTCTTAACATTACAGATGTTAGGTGTTCCTGATAGTAGAGATCTACTGCAGAAACTTAAGATATCACTAGCGGAGCCGTTACAAGATGGTGCACTAGAGTCAGGTCTTGAAATCTTAAATCAGACAGATATTCGTAGTGAGTTGCAGGTGATAGATAATAATATAGACTCTCCTACACTTTGGATTATGGGTGGACGAGATCAGCTAGTTCCTGCAGCAGCAGGAGTAAGTGCTGCTGACAAGATGAATAGATCAAACTGTATCGTAATTGAAGCAGCTGCTCACGCCCCTTTTTTAAGTCATCCAGTAGAATTTATGCGGGCTCTATTATGAAATTAGATAATATTAGTTCAGGGAGTATTGGTATGAGTCATAAGGTTATTCGTGACCATTTTGAGAGAGCAGCGCCAAATTATGATCAGTTTGCTCTGCTCCAGAGAGAGGTTGCAGAACGAATGTTTGCTAGTTTTGCATATACAAATATATCACCAGAAAAAATTCTAGATATTGGTGCTGGTACTGGATACTGTACTCGCTGGCTACAAGATGCGTTCAAAGAGAGTATGGTTGTTGGTTTAGATCTTTCACATAATATGTTATGTGAAGCAAAGAAAAAAGAGCAGGAGCTTACGCAGCAACCTTCTCACAATATAGGGCTAGTAGATAAAGTATCTAAACTATTTTCAAAATCAATTAGTGAGAATACCAGTCTCCTCTGCGCTGATACAGAGCAGCTCCCCTTGGCAAATGATAGTATGGACCTTATATTCTCGAACTTCACTCTGCAGTGGTGTAGTGATCTACCAAATATATTTAAAGATTTTATGCGAGTGATGCGTCCAGGATCACTCCTTACATTTTCTACATTAGGTACAGATACGCTCAAAGAGTTGCGCCAGAGTTGGCAGGAGGTGGACAGTAATCCTCATGTGAATGATTTTTTAGATATGCACGATATCGGTGATATGTTACTCAATGCTGGATTCTCTGAACCAGTAACAAGTGTAGATCGTTTTGAGATTAGTTATCCAAGCGTAATGGATCTGATGAGAGATCTAAAAGGGTTAGGTGCGACCAACGCAGCCCCAAACCGTTTGCGGGGGCTAATGGGGAAGAGTTCTATCTATAAGTTAGAGCAGGCGTATAGAGGGATAGCAGAGAGAGATGGAAAGATAGTCGCAACTTGGGAGGTGGTCTATGGCCACGCTTGGGCACCACAAGCGNCAGAGNTGCGACCAAACTTAATGGGTATACCCATTGGTTACACCACCACCACTCGCGACCCAAGTCATAGGTGAGGCTGCGGTCGGGGTGAGGATGTAGGTGTCACCTGCAACGATTCCATTCGCCGCATCGGGGACAATGGTGATGACACCATCAGCTACGGTAATATTATTGACCGCACCCGCGCTACCTGTGACATTCGCAGGTACTCCATAGCTCNCCCCATCACAATCAGAAATCGCACGCCGAATCTGATAGCACTGCTCCACCCCGATTTTTATTGGTTGCGCTGCCAGCACAATTTCAGCGTAGTGCGCTTTAATCGTATATTGCGTATAAGAGGGAATTGCCAACGAAGCCAAAATTGCAATAATAGCAATGGCAATGATCAGTTCAATAAGAGTGAATCCAGCTTGCTTCATAAAAAATCCTTAGTTGGTAATAGTGTAATTACCAAACTCTAGCATAACTCGTGCTGGTTCTATCTGATCTTATAGGGATCTAAAATTAAGCTCTAAAAATTATCTACTCTCAGTGCTGCATTTTAGAGATAAGTGAGTATTCGCTTTGCGGCTTAGATCTTTAAACTCTTTAAGTTAAATAAGAGACCAAGTTTGCCACTAACTCTCTTTTTTTGATAGAGATCTGGCGGTATTCTCGTATCAGTTTAAGCTCATCTTTAGGGGGGAATTTATTCCCTACTTCTTTGAGCTGTTCTCTGCCTTCATCACTATATTCCATCTCGCCACGCCCTGTTGCAAGCCACTCAAAGCTAACATTTAAGATGACTGCCAGCTTGGCTATATTCTTAACACTTGGGGTGTTTAGGTTTCGTTCCCAGTGACCGCATCCCCCCGGCGATACTCCAACTTTATTCGCTAGTTGAATTCTAGAGAGCTCTCTGCTTTTTCGAGCATTTTGTATTCGTTTACCTATATTCATAGTATGAGTAAGAATAAAACGATACCAGATCTATTGTATGTTATTATAGGTTACAATATATTACTACCGATACTAGTTCTTATGCAATGGAGTTATGTTATGCATTTATTTTTGATTGCTTTGCTATTGCCACCCATTGCAGTTCTTTTGTTGCAGAAGCCGTTACAAGCGATATTTAATATGTCGCTATACGCTACAGCACTACTGACAGCGATGGTGAGCTATGATGAATGGTTGCTACTGATAATAGTCTCTACGCTCCACGCACTATTGATTTTATGGTTGCGTAGAACTTCTGTTAATAGAAAATTTAAATTTATACCCGTGAGGAAATAATGAGCAGTCAAGTTAATCAAGAAGAGAAGCGTAATCAGTCAGTCAACCCGCAACAGGATTCACCGCTCCCTTACGGCTATTCTCCCTATCTACAGGAGGATGAGATCAACCTCCAAGATCTTTTCGCTGCAGTTTGGAAAACACGAACCCTCTGGCTGATCTCAATTATTGTGGTCGCAGCGATTTTTTGGGGGAGTCTCATTGTACGCTCAATGGCGTTGCCTACAGTTGAGCGTTTTGTGCTTCCTCTCTATCTCACTTTTGAAAATAGTGAAAAGGGGGAGTACCCAAACGGTACCCGCTTCGCAAGATCAGACATCATCTCTACCACAGTCCTTAACGAAGTTTATCAGAGACATCAATTGGAGAGTTTTGGATTAGAGATTGGAGCTTTTCGTCAGTCAATTTCTATCGCCCCCTATGCACCTGATGAGGGGATGATTCGAACCAAGTATGAGGCACTGATAAGTGAGAATAAAAAGATTACTCCACAAGAGATAGATGAACTGCGCAAAAGGCAGCAAGAGGAGTTAGATAAGGCACTTGCTAATGGTGTGAAGATTATCTATGTGAGAGAGGGAAAAGGGGCACTTCCAAATGCACTTCTTCAACCGCTGTTAAGTGGTATTGCAACTGTCTGGGCAATTAAGGCGATTGAAGAGCGTGGTGTGTTGGAGAATGATATTCAACTCTTTAGCAAGTCAATCATTCAGGAGGGTCTGATTAATGATCTCGACTATCCAGTGGTGCTGGCTTACCTCAAAGAAAAAACTCAGTTGATAGAAGCAAATCTTGAAAAGTTATTGAAGCTCCCGAATGGGAAAATTATAAAAGACAGTGATACAGGTCTGACCATCGCTGATCTACAGAAATCACTTCAAGATAGTCTTAACTACCGCCTACAGATGTTGGAGGATCCTATCCATCAGCTCGGAATTTCTAAAACACCCGCAATGACACAGCTCCACTATGAAGAGCAGATGATGCGTTTAAGTGAAGAGAGGCGAGCGTTAGAGAGTAAGGCCGCGGTTGTTGGTGAGGCACAACGGCAGTACCGAATCGCACAACAGAATAGCCGCGCTACTCCTCAAAAGTCAGGTATGGATCAAGGGAGTGTCGCACTTAATTCGACTGGCACAACAATTCCCCAGTTTGGAGATAACTTTCTCGATCGTATTATCAGTATGAGCGATCATGCCTCAGATACTGCTTATCGACAGAAGTTAAGTGATCAAAGGCTGCTCTATCAGGAGGAGTCGATTGAGCTTGAAAAGAAAATTCGTCAAGTGCAGCGTAATATTCAAAATATTCAAAATATTCAAGATAATCAATCTGAGCATGATGTGATTATCGCTGAAGCAATCTCCGCACTTAAGAACGGTGTTCCTGCACTAGTTAAAGATCTCTACAGGCATATTGCTGCAACCAAACGAATTTATGAGCAGCTCAATCAGCAGACTATCTATGGTACTGGTTCACTCTACCAGTTAGCAAGTGAAGACTTAATTGTTAGCGGAGGAGGATTGCAGTTTCCTGAAAAAAGTAAACTGATGTTTGTGCTCTCGCTTGTGCTAACCACCTTTGTAGTGATTCCGTTAGTGATGTTGCGCAATAGTATGAGAAGAAAAAAAGAGGAAGAGTAGGGGAGGTAAGTTTTAGCTACTGCGGCNAAGTGNAAACTCAGCTAGTGCAATAAGACCTTCTCTATACTTTGATTCAGGCAAGATTTTAGCTGCATTGACGGCGAATTTTACAGAATCTTTCGCTGCATTTTTTGTGTATTGAATAGCATCGGTGGCATGAATAGTCTCCATGATTTCATCAAACTTGTCACTGCCTCCATTTTCAATTGCACTGCGAATCAATGTTTGTGCCGCTTCATTNCCATTCTCTAGCGCGTAGATGAGTGGAAGAGTTGGTTTACCCTCAGCTAGATCATCTCCTGCATTCTTCCCCATCTCTTCGCTAGAGGCGCTGTAGTCAAGCGCATCATCAATTAACTGAAATGCGTTACCGAGATGTTTTCCGTAAGAGATCATCGCTTGTTCGATCTCTTTAGGTTGCTTTGCAACAACAGCTCCAAGTTGACCTCCCGCTTCAAAGAGTTTTGCGGTTTTGCGATAGATTACCTCAAAATAACGCTCTTTGGTTGTCTCTGGGTCATTACAGTTTAGAAGTTGTAACACCTCTCCCTCAGCGATGATATTGGTAGTCTCAGCCATAATGTCCATCACCCGCATCTGTTGAATCTCTACCATCATCTGAAAAGCACGCGAATAGAGAAAGTCGCCCGTCAATACAGCGGCTTGATTGCCAAATACTGCATTGGCGGTCTCTTTACCGCGCCGCATCTCAGAGGTGTCGACCACATCATCATGCAGCAGAGTTGCGGTGTGGATAAACTCAATGATCGCAGCAAGGGTGACTGCCTCACTTCCTGTTGCGCCACAAGCGCGAGCAGAGAGTAGTACGACCATCGGACGAACCCGCTTGCCGCCACCACCAATAATATATTTGCCAAGTTGATTTATTAATACTACATCAGAGCTCAGCCGATTAATGATCAGCGCATCNACAGCGGCAAGATCATCTTTGATCAACTCTTGAACTTCTTTAAAAGATAATTTGTTAGACATATAATTATTTATTAGGTATATATTACGAATATTAGATGTGAATATTTAGAGTGTAAATATTAGAGAGTTTTTGGCGGNTGGTCAACTTTAAAACTGTACCAAGCGACTATCATCCAACTGATTAAAAAACATCCGCCACCAAATGGAGTGATTGCCCCCAGAATTTTGATGTCGGTTAAGCTGAGTAGGTAGAGACTGCCAGAAAATAGAATAATTCCAGTAACCATCCACCAGCCAGAGCGAAGTACAGCTGGAATGGTTGGTGCTAAGATTCCTATGAGTATAAGTCCAAGCGCATGAAATCCATGATAGTCAACTGCGGTCTGCCAAGTCTGCAGAGCACTCTCCGACAGAATGGTCTTTAATCCGTGAGCACCAAATGCCCCTAATCCTATCGCAATAAAAGCGTTGATTGCGCCAAGTGTAATAAATAGTCTCTCTCTCTTCATAGCTGTTTATTCTAACATTTAATAGATTATTTAAAGCGATTCTATTGCATGGTTACAATGTTTAATAAAAAAACATAAAATAAGGTTTGACCAGCTCTCCATATCCGTGTAAAATCTTGCCTCTTTTATTGAATATCAATTCATCAATTTTAATTTTTATAAGTGTGGAGTTGTCCGATGTACGCAGTAATTAAAACCGGCGGAAAGCAGTATCGTGTAACAGAGGGAGAGACCCTTAAAGTAGAGAAACTTGGAGTTGATGAGGGTGAGAACATCGAGTTTGATCAGGTCTTGATGGTAGTTGACGGTGAAGATGTAAAAATCGGAGCTCCAATGGTGGATGGTGGCAAAGTGATGGCTACAGTAATCGCTAACGGGCGTGGTAAAAAAGTTAAGATCATTAAGTTCCGTCGTCGTAAACATCATCGTAAACAGATGGGGCATCGTCAGTCCTTTACTGAAATTCAAATTAATAGCATTAGCGCTTAAGTAATATTTTTAGGAGATAACTCTTATGGCACATAAAAAAGCAGGTGGTAGTACTAGAAACGGTCGCGATTCGGAATCGAAACGGTTAGGTGTGAAACGATTCGGTGGTGAGAGCGTTATCTCAGGTAATATCTTAGTGCGTCAACGCGGCACTCATTTTCATCCGGGCGTAAATGTTGGTCGTGGTAAAGATGACACACTATTCTCAAAAGCAGAAGGTGTGGTTACTTTTGAAGTTAAAGGGCCGAGAAGTCGTAAATTTGTGAGTGTCTACCCAGCTGCATAACAGTATAACTGTCTTGTGGTACCATAGAGGCTCCTTGATAGGGGCCTTTTTTGTAGATGAGATGTTAGATATATCAATAAAATAGTTAATAACTTAGGGCTGAAATGAAATTTGTAGATGAAGCAACTATAAGGGTAGAGGCTGGAGATGGCGGTAATGGCTGCTCCAGCTTTCGGCGTGAGAAATATATTCCAAATGGTGGTCCAGATGGGGGCGATGGAGGCAATGGAGGGAGCGTCTATATAGTTGGGAATGAGGGGCTTAATACTCTGGCAGATTATAGATTTAACCGAATGCAGCGAGGGGAGCGTGGTCAAAACGGAATGAGTCGTGATAAGACTGGGCGTAAAGGGGAGCATAAATTTATTCCTGTTCCGATTGGTACCCTAGCTTATGATGATGAGACTGATGAGTTAATCGGTGAAATTGTCCGTGACGGAGAGGAGTTGTTGGTAGCTCGTGGCGGATATCATGGTTTGGGGAATGTGAGATTTAAGAGTAGTACTAATCGTGCGCCACGGCGTATAACTAATGGTACAGTTGGGGAGAGCCGTTTCCTTAGAATGGAGTTAAAGGTTCTAGCTGATGTTGGTCTTTTAGGTATGCCAAATGCGGGAAAATCATCACTGATTCGCGCTATCTCAGCTGCTACTCCACGGGTGGCAGACTACCCATTTACTACGCTATATCCAAATCTTGGAGTGGTCAGAGTAGATGCATCTCGCAGTTTTGTAGTAGCAGATATTCCAGGAGTGATAGAGGGTGCTGCAGAAGGGGCTGGGTTAGGTATTCAATTTCTTAAGCATCTGTCTCGGAATAGAGTTCTTCTCCATATTTTGGATGCAGCCCCACTAGATGGGGTGGCTGACCCTGTAGATGAGTTCCGCAAAATTGAACATGAGTTAGAAAAGTTTAGCGCAGATCTTGCTGCAATTCCTCGCTGGTTAGTTCTCAATAAATTAGATCTGCTTCCTGAAGAGGAGCGTGATAGTGTCTGTGCTGATATAGTTGAACAGCTCTCTTGGAAGGGGCCTCTATTTAAGATTTCCGCGCTGAAGAGAGATGGAACTGAGCCTTTGGTTTATGCAATTATGGATTCGTTAGAGGAAGCAGATGAAAGTTAGAGAGGGGATGTCTGAAATTAAACGCTGCGTAATAAAGTTGGGCAGTGCTATTGTTACTAATGGTGGCGCAGGGTTGGCGCTAGACTCTATTAAGCAGTGGGCAGAGCAAGTTGTTAAGTTGAGGCAGGATGGGGTTGAGGTGGTTGTAGTGTCGTCTGGTGCTATTGCCGAGGGGATGCAGCGCCTAGGGATGGAGGTTAGACCGCAAGAGATTCATCAGCAGCAAGCCGCAGCTGCAGTTGGTCAGTCGGGATTAGTTCATGCGTATGAGAGCTGCTTCGCTAAAGCTGGTTTGCAGACTGCGCAAATCTTGTTAACTCATGATGATGTGCATAATAGTGTGCGTTTTCTAAATGCGAAGAACTCAATCAATACTCTACTCAAGATGGGGGTGGTTCCAGTAGTTAATGAGAATGATACGGTNGCGACTGATGAGTTGCGTTTAGGTGATAACGACACTTTGGCAGCGCTAGTTTCAAATGTAATTGATGCCGATCTGTTGATTATATTGACAGACCAAAATGGGATGTATAATGGAGATCCGCGCAATAATCCAGATGCTGAGTTGCTTACTAAAGTAGATGTAACAGATAAGAGCCTAGATAAAATGGCTGGGGGATCTGCTGGAGAACTAGGTCGAGGCGGAATGTCTACAAAGTTAGAGGCGGCACGAATTGCCTCTAGCAGAGGCGCGAAGACTATAGTNGCTAACGGACTAGAAAATCAGATTTTACTGCGACTGCTCCAAGGGGAGCAGTTAGGTACACTATTCGTATAAATTTATAGTGCGCGAATATGAGCGTTCATTCTGCTCTTATGGCGTGCAGCCTTATTGCGATGGATGAGACCATTCTTTGCAGCAATATCTAACGCAGATGATGCACTCTTATATAGAGTCTCTGCCTCTTCGCGGTTACCAGACTCGATAGCTGTTAAAGCTTTTTTAAGAGTGGTGCGCATCATTGCACGGCGACTCTGATTATGAGCGCGTTTTTTGTCAGCCTGACGGGCGCGTTTGCGGGCTTGAGCTGTATTTGCCAAAGTGATATCTCCTGAACTTGGTATTTATAAACAATGTAAAAAATGAGCCGCATATTTTGATCGTTTTTTGCTTCAATGTCAATTAATATTAAACATTTTTTTACACTATATTTTTACACTATAATTGTACGCTACTCTAGACTAATAACTTTTATGAACAGTACTATCATTAAATCAATTTTAAAATCAACCATAGTGGTGAGTTTAATGACATCTATATCGCGAATCTTAGGGTTGGTGCGGGATGTGGTTTTTGCGAGTCACTTTGGTGCAGGTGGAGTTATGGATGCATTTGTAGTCGCGTTTAAAATTCCCAACTTTCTCCGCCGCCTTTTTGCAGAAGGAGCATTTGCGCAAGCCTTTGTGCCAGTGCTCTCTGAAAAGCGTGCCAATGGAGAGCAGCACGAGGTGCGCCAGTTAACCGATGCAGTGGCAGGAACTCTCGGTAGTGTGTTACTCTTAATTACGATCTTAGGAGTGGTTGGAGCNCCAGTCTTAATTATGGTGTTTGCACCAGGGTTCTCAACTGGAGTAGATGGTCGAGCAGAGCTTGCCACAGAGATGTTACGCATCACCTTTCCATATCTACTACTAATTTCACTAACTGCATTTGCGGGTGGTATTCTCAATACATACGGTAAATTTGCAATCCCCGCATTTACTCCTGTTTTTCTCAATATTTCATTAATAGCCGCAGCTATTTGGATATCACCATTGATGGATGTTCCAATTACTGCATTGGCGTGGGGGGTTCTAGCTGGTGGAGTAGTGCAGCTCGCATTCCAAATTCCAGCGCTACTAAAAATTGGAATGTTGCCGCGCCCCCGTTTTAGTTGGCACGACTCTGGAGTGCGAAAAATATTGCNCCTTATGTTGCCAACTCTATTTGGTGCTTCAGTTGCACAGATTAATCTACTTCTAGATCTAGTCATCGCTTCTCTTATCACCGTAGGCAGTATGTCTTGGTTATATTACTCTGATCGTCTTATGGAGTTTCCGCTTGGTGTATTCGGAATTGCCCTCTCCACAGTAATTCTCCCCAAACTCTCTTCACAATTTGCAACAGAAGATCACTCAGGATTTAACGGTACACTCGACTGGGCTCTACGCCTAGTATTGTTGATTGCACTCCCCGCTAGTGCTGGTCTCTTTATGTTGGCAGAGCCAATGTTGATCTTGCTATTCCAGCGTGGTGAGTTCACTCAGTTTGATGTGGAGATGGCGTCCATCAGTTTAATGGCGTATTCGCTCGGATTGGTGGGGTTTATCTTGGTGAAAGTTTTAGTCAGTGGCTACTTCTCGCAACAGAATACCCGTACCCCTGTAAAGTTTGGCGTGATCGCAATGGCAGTAAATATGGTGCTCAATTTACTTTTCGTCTGGATATTAATTTCACAACAGTATGCAGCTCCTCACGCAGGACTTGCACTCGCAACAGCTGCTTCGTCATTGCTTAATGCGACTCTTCTCTATCGGGGACTACGCAAGCGTGGTATCTATACACCCCTCACAGGGTGGAGTAAGTTAGTGATACAGATAGGCGGCGCACTTCTGATGATGGCGCTCTTCATCTTCTGGATATCCCCTCCAACAGAATTCTGGCAAGCGACAGCACTCTGGCCGCGCATCGCTATGTTAAGCGCGGAGATCATCGGAGCAGGTGCGCTTTACTTCGCAACCCTCTATCTACTGGGGTTACGCCCTTCTACTTTGCGTTGACAAATTAAAATATTTTGTTGCTGTAAAGTAAGTGAATCGTTACAATAACTGAATGGAACTAATACGCGGCATAGGAAATCTTAAGCCACATCATCATGGTGTGGTCGCAACTATCGGAAATTTTGATGGGGTCCATCTAGGGCATCAGCATGTGCTAGGTGAGCTGGCGGATAAGGCGGAGGAGATGGGGNTGCCATCAATGGTTATAAGTTTTGAACCGCAACCACAAGAGTTCTTTCTTCCAGATAGTTGTCCAGGAAGGCTTACCCGTTTTAGAGAAAAAGTTAAAGCGTTGCGTAGACTTGCGCTTGATCGACTATTTATTCTCCACTTTACTAAAGAGTTAGCCTCTATGGAGGCTGAAGATTTTATCCNGAAAATTTTATTGGATGGGTTAGGAGTNAGCTATTTAGTAGTGGGAGATGACTTCTGTTTTGGTAAAGAGCGTAAAGGGGATTTTGCCATGCTTCAGGAAGCTGGTAAAAAACATGGTTTTCAAGTGGTCAATATGCGCTCTTTTCATATTGATGAAGAGCGAGTTAGTAGTACTAGAATCCGCAAAGCATTAGCGCAGGGAGACCTCAATGAGGCGGAAAAGTTGCTCGGTCGCCCCTACCGAATGTGTGGCAGGGTGGCGCATGGACATAAGCGCGGAAGATTAATTGGCTTTCCAACTGCCAATATTCATCTACATAGAAAAAGAACACCAATAGATGGAGTTTTTGCGGTAGAGATGTTTGGGGTAACTGGCGAGCCGATCTCTGGGGTGGCAAATGTGGGGACTCGACCGACTGTGAATGGCACCCGCACCATACTTGAGGTGCATCTCTTTAATTTTGATAGAGATATATACGGCAGTTATGTATCTGTAGATTTTCTGCATAAAATTAGAGATGAACAGAAGTTTGACTCTTTTGACTTGTTGAAGAAGCAGATTTTAAAAGATGCAGAGTCAGTACGAATCTATTTTAAAAATCGTTACTCTATTTAATGCATAGATATTAATTAACGAATAGAGACTAATNACTGCCTACTGCCTATATGATCGAGGTTGTCTATTAAAAATATTTTTCTTATAGGTGCAATTCATCAGTTAAAATAGATGGTTTTAATATTTAATTTTTAATAAATAGTATGGATGCAGCTAGTGAAAAACAGTTATAAAGATAGTCTCAACCTTCCAAAGACCGGTTTTCCAATGAAGGCAAATCTTTCCAACCGCGAGCCTAATATGCTTAAACGGTGGGATGAGATGGGTCTATACAGTAAGATGCGTGAGCAGGGTATGGATAAGCCGAAGTTTATTCTGCATGATGGTCCTCCCTATGCTAATGGTGATATTCATATCGGACATGCGGTAAATAAAATTCTAAAAGATATGATTCTAAAATCTCGTGCGCAAATGGGATTTGATACCCCTTATGTGCCGGGTTGGGATTGTCACGGTCTACCGATTGAACTTAATGTAGAGAAGAAGTGGGGCAAGCCTGGACGCAAGTTAAATGCTAAAGAGTTTCGCCAGAAAGCACGAGAGTATGCAGGACGGCAAGTTGATGGACAGAAAAAAGATTTTCAACGCTTAGGGGTTCTTGGCGATTGGGATAATCCATACCTTACTATGGATTTTAAGTTTGAGGCAGATATCATTCGTTCATTAGGGCAGATAGTATCGAACGGACATCTCCATAAAGGGGAGAAGCCTGTACATTGGTGTGTTGATTGTGGTTCTGCTCTGGCGGAGGCTGAGGTTGAGCATGAAGATAAGATATCGCCAGCAATTGATGTGCGTTTTNAAGTTGTGGATGAGGAAGATTTTCTACAACGCTGTGGTATCGCTGCAGCTGATGCCGGTGAGGGTAAGTTATCTATGGTTATCTGGACTACGACCCCGTGGACTTTGCCAGCTAACCAAGCAGTTGCACTCCATCCCGAGTTTGAGTATCTGTTATTGAAGCTTAACTCTAGTAATGAGAGATTATTGTTGGCTGAAGCGCTCTACCAAGATGTGTTAACTAGAAGTGAACTTGGTGAGGCTACTATTATTGGGCGCTGCAAGGGGGGAGTGCTTGAGGGAGTTAAGCTTAAACACCCATTCTATGAACGACAAGTGCCAGTTATTTTGGGTGAACATGTAACGCTAGAAGCTGGAACTGGAGCAGTCCATACCGCACCAGGGCATGGGCAGGATGATTATGTTGTTGGGTTGAGTTACGATTTAGAAGTGGATAACCCAGTTGGTGGGAATGGCTGTTTTGTGGAGGGAACAGAGCTTTTTGCAGGTGAGCATGTATTTAAGGCGAATGAGCATGTGTTAGAGGTTTTGCAAGAGCGTGGTGCGCTCCTCTGTATGGAGAAGATTAATCACAGCTATCCACACTGCTGGCGCCATAAAAGTCCGATTATCTTTCGTGCAACTCCGCAGTGGTTTATCAGTATGGATCAGAAAGAGTTGAGAGCGCGTGCGATGAACTCAATTAATGGAGTGCACTGGATTCCTGATTGGGGGCAAGCGAGAATTGAAGGTATGGTGCANAATCGTCCAGACTGGTGTATATCTCGTCAGCGTACTTGGGGAGTTCCAATTGCGCTGTTTATAGATAAGCAATCTGGTGAGCCGCATCCAGAGACCTTAAGCTTAATAGAGCAGGTTGCGCAACGAGTTGAAGAGGCAGGCATAGATGCCTGGTTCGATCTGGATGCAGTAGAGTTGCTGGGAGATGACGCAGATAAGTATCAGAAAGTTACAGATACGCTAGATGTCTGGTTTGATTCAGGAGTTACTCATAGAGCAGTGCTGGATCGTCGTACAGGGCTGTCTCGCCCTGCGGACCTCTATCTTGAAGGGTCTGACCAGCACCGTGGCTGGTTCCAATCTTCACTATTAACCTCTGTCGCAATGCATGGTGAGGCTCCATATAAGCAGGTGTTGACTCATGGGTTTACTGTTGATAAGGACGGTAAGAAGATGTCTAAATCGCTCGGCAATGTAGTTGCTCCACAAAAAGTTATCAATGACCTTGGCGCAGATATTATTAGACTATGGGTCTCCTCTACAGATTATCGCGGCGAAATGACGGTCTCGGAAGAGATTCTAAAACGGATGGCGGATGCTTATCGTAGAATCAGAAATACTACAAGATTTTTACTATCTAACCTTAATGGATTTGATCCTGCCACAGATATAGTTGCAGCAGAGGAGATGCTATCGTTAGATCGCTGGGCAGTTGGACACGCTTTAACCTTGCAGCAAGAGATTATTGCAGAGTATAAGTCATATAATTTTCATCAGGTTTTTCAGAAGATTCATAACTTCTGTTCGGTGGAGATGGGTGGGTTCTATCTAGATATTATTAAAGATCGTCAATACACCACGCAAGATAACAGTCGTGCACGGCGTTCTGCGCAGAGTGCTATGTACCATATTGTGGAGGCGATGGTACGCTGGCTGGCGCCAATTACCAGCTTTACTGCAGATGAGGTTTGGGGGTTTTTGCCAGGTAAGAGAGAAGATAGTGTATTTTTAAGTGAATTCTATGCGAATCTATTTGAGATGAACTCCACAGGCGAGTCGATAGATGCAGAGGCGTGGACGCAGATTATGGTAGTTCGTACAGAGGTCTCACGAGCTCTAGAGAATTTGCGCAAGAGTGGCGAGATAGGTTCAGGTTTAGATGCTGAAGTTGACCTATACTGTACTGAGTCACTATTTGATCTTTTAAATAGAGTAGAAGACGAGCTGCGTTTTGTATTGATCACATCCTACGCCAGGATCCACCCATATAGCGAAGCTCCTGCAGAGTTAGAGCAGAGTGAGATTGAAGGCCTGAAAATTGAAGTATCTGCATCTGCACATAATAAGTGTGTACGCTGTTGGCACCATCGTGAAGATGTTGGCTCGAATAGTGAACATCCAGAGTTGTGTGGGCGCTGTATCGAGAATGTAACAGCTGATGGAGAAGAGCGACACTATGCCTGATTTAGCTAGTGGCAGAGGAGGTATAGTATGGTTACGCCTCTCGGCTCTGATTCTGCTGTTAGATCAAGCAACAAAGATCTATGCTGAATATTCGCTAGAGCTCTATCAATCTATTGAAATCTTACCTTTCTTAAATATAACTCTATTGCAAAATAGAGGAGCGGCATTCAGCTTTCTCGCAGATGCTGGGGGTTGGCAGCGTTGGTTCTTCGTATCTTTAACTGTGGTGATAACGGTATTTTTATTGCGCTGGTTGCGCTCACTAAATGATGATGAGCAGAGTCTAGCAGTAGCACTGTCATTAATTATTGGGGGAGCAGTTGGAAACTTAATTGACCGTATTCAATATGGGTATGTGGTCGATTTTATAGATCTATATGCAATGGGGTGGCACTGGCCAGCATTTAATGTAGCTGATAGTGCGATTACAGTTGGAGCAGTAGTAGTAGCGTGGGACGCCCTATTTGGTAGTAATCCTGATAAAGGGGTTGGGAATGGGGTATCATTATAAATTTACAAATTGATAATAAAATTATGACTGACACTAATAACAGATGTATTGATGACTACCGCTTAACTCTCGGAACAGAAGAGTTTGTGCCGCTGATGTTAGGAGGAATGGGTGTTGATATATCTACCCGCAAGCTAGCTCTAGTATTTGCTGAGTTGGGTGGAATAGGGCACCTCTCAGATGCGATGATACCGACAGTGATTGATAAAGATTTTAAGACTAGATATGTGGGAGATCGACTAAAACAGTATAAAACAAATGTAGGTAATCCAGATAAGTCGATAGCTCAGTTTGATCTTGGAGAGTTACGAGAAGCGCAAACTAGACATGTGGAAGAGGCTATGTCTGCAAAGAAAGGGAGTGGTGGAGTATTTATCAACTGTATGGAAAAGTTGACAATGAATAATCCCAAAGATACTCTAAAGGCGCGGCTTAATGCGGCACTTGATGCTGGCATTGATGGGATAACTTTAAGTGCAGGTCTCCATCTTCCATCTCTAGATATGATGAAAGATAATCCCCGTTTTAGAGATGCATATATCGGAATTATCGTCTCTTCTGTGCGGGCACTTAAACTATTTTTAAAACGAGCTGCTCGTTTAGATAGAATGCCAGATTTTGTGGTGGTGGAAGGGCCGCTTGCTGGTGGACATCTTGGATTTGGTATGGACTGGGCAGAGTTCGACTTAATGCAAATTACTAAAGAGGTGATGGCGTATCTAAAAGAGTCAGATCTTTCGATTCCAGTTATTCCAGCTGGTGGAATATTTACTGGCACAGACGGAGTACGCTTTCTGGAAGAGGGGGCTGCTGCAATTCAGGTCTCTACCCGTTTTACTATCTCCGAAGAGTGCGGTCTACCAGCAGAGGCGAAACAGGCATACTTTGCGGCAGAGGAGGAAGATATCGAAGTTAACACTCTCTCCCCTACAGGCTATCCAATGCGGATGTTAAAGAGTACGCCTGCTATTGGTTCAGGAATTCGCCCGAACTGTGAATCTTACGGCTATGTGTTAGATGGTAAAGGGCACTGTAGTTATGTAGATAGATATAATGAAGAGGTGGCAGCACACCCTGACGAGAAAAAGATTTCGGTCCAAGATAAGATCTGCCTCTGTACCCATATGCGTAAATATAAAGTTTGGACTTGTGGTCACTACACCTACCGACTGAAAGATACTGCAAAACAGAATAGTGATGGTAGCTACCAAGAGCCTAGTGCAGGACATATCTTTAAAGACTATCAGTTCAGCAGCAATGATGAGATTAAAAAACCAGCGTAGTGATGCACTCTGACTCCTGACTCGCTACCATAATTTTGCATCCTGATTTTGAACTAAAACGAGAGGCGGGTAAGCTACAACTCTATAAAAAAGATAGTCGGGACGGCGCGATCTGTGTCGACTTTAGTGTGGGAAAGTCTGCTCATAGATTAAAGTACGGCGGTGGCAAGGGGCAGCTTATAGCAAAAGCGGTAGGACTTAAAAAAGGGGGACCGTCTACCTCGATACAACCAACCATCATAGATCTCACCGCAGGGTTAGGCGCAGATGCCTTTGTACTTGCCTCACTTGGTTGTCATGTTACGATGGTAGAGCGTTCAGAGATAATAGCGGCACTTCTAAAAGATGGGCTGGAGCGAGCTGAATGNGAACAGACAGTTTCAGAAATAGCAAAGAGAATGTCACTACAGCAGATGGATGGAGTGGCATATCTGTCTCATCTCAACACGCCGCCCGATATCTGTTACCTTGACCCTATGTATCCTCACACCAAAAAAAGCGCACTCCCCACGAAAGAGATGAGACTGCTGCGAGAGCTGCTCTTCGATAATGCTACACCAGCCACTCTGTCAACAGATATAGATCTACTGAATGCAGCCCTTAAAGTTGCAAAAAAGAGAGTCATCGTCAAGCGCCCCCGCAAAGCCAAATTTATCAGTGATAGAGAGCCTGACTTTCAAATAACAGGTAAAAGCACCCGCTATGATATTTATCTTCCGAAATCACCGAAATCAAAACCGTAGAAACCGTAGCAAAACCGTAGGGTCAGGTCTTTATTTTTGCAAAAGTAAAGACCTGACCCCTTTTCCA
>JGI26271J51732_1000421_pt1 | contig 20365 bp, 20 predicted proteins | sample SaaInlV_110m_DNA_FD_51732 | JGI IMG/M metagenome (IMG submission 51732)
TGAGCGATTACTTCAGTATCTGTTTCTGAACTGAATATATAACCGGAACTTTTCAGCTCCTCCCTTAACTCTTTATAGTTTTCAATAATCCCATTATGAACTACGGCAATTCTGTCATTTGAAAAATGTGGATGGGCATTTTGCTCCGACGGCTCACCATGTGTTGCCCATCGAGTATGTGCTATGCCAATCCGTCCATGTTGATTATCTGGAATTTTATTAGCCATCTGTTGAACTTTGCCGAGAGATCGGAAGCGTTCCAGCCCGGAGTCATTAATCACAGCTATGCCGGCAGAATCATATCCTCGATATTCTAACCTCCTTAATCCTTCAACCAGGATTGAACTGACATCTCTTTGCGCTAAAGCACCTACTATTCCACACATGTTTTTAGTCTCTTTTAAATATATTCAGTAATTATTTTTATTTATTTTTTGACGGCCTTATCCAACCACTAATACTTACTTGTTTTGCTCTAGAAAATGATAACTCACCTTCAGGAGTATCTTTAGTTATAGTCGAACCTGCACCAATTGTTGTATTTTTTGAAATTCGAACTGGTGCAACTAATTGCGTATCTGACCCAACAAAAACACCATCTTCAATAATTGTTTTGTGTTTAAAGGCTCCATCATAATTACAGGTTATTGTTCCTGCCCCGATATTTACATCAGTTCCCATTTCTGTATCACCAATGTATGTNAGATGATTTACCTTACTACCTTCCCCAATAACTGATTTTTTAACTTCTACNAAATTTCCTATTTTGGCTTTATTAAGGGTNTTAGTTTCTGGTCTAATCCTGGCAAAAGGTCCAATATCATTGTTTTCACCAATTTCTGATTGATCGATGATACACATTGGTTGAACTTTAGTATTTCGTCCAATCTTACAGTCTTTTAGTACACAATTTGCACCTATTTCAACACCATCTTCTAGCTCTATTTTTCCTTCAAGAACGCAGTTCACATCTATCACTACATCCTGTCCAGCTATGACCTCAGCTCTGATATCTATTCTGGCAGGATCTACAATTTTAACACCCTGGGACATCAGGCTTTCAGCTCTTCTTCTACGATAAATAGTTTCAATTTCTGCAAGTTGAAGCTGGTTATTCACTCCTAATACTTCACTTTCATCACCACAAATAACGGCTGCAACATTATGATTTTTATTAACCGCATGCTTAACAACATCGGTCAGATAATATTCTTTTTGGGCATTATCAGCATCAAGTTCAGACAGTAGTTCACCATACTCACTACCCCTAATATATAAAATACCAGAGTTAGATTCTGTAAGTTTTCTAACATCATCACTGGCATCCTTCTCCTCAACTATTGCTGTTACATTTCCACTTTCATCTCGAACAATTCGTCCATAACCAGTAGGATTTGCAGCATCAAAACTTAACAAACAAACTACATTATCTTTTTGACCTTTAACGATCAATTCTTCTAAAGTAGTAAGCCTAATTAATGGCACATCTCCATATAAGACCAAAATATCATTTCCCGGTTTTAATTCATCATGGCATTGCAAAACGGCATGACCAGTCCCCAATTGTTCGACTTGCTCTACAAAAATTAAATTCTGCCCCTGCATAGTTTCAATAACTTGCTCAGACTCATGCCCTATCACAACAATAACTTGTTCCGGGTTTAATGATTTACTGGTGTCGACTACATGCTGAAGCATTGGTTTACCAGCTACATCATGGATAACCTTCGGCTTATTTGATTTCATCCTGCTGCCTTTACCGGCTGCAAGAATTACTATACTTAGTGACATGATGCTTTCCTTNTTACGATGTAATTTTTTATAACGAACAGAATAAACTATTTTATATTTTAGTCGAAAATTTAAGCCAAAAAAAAGGGAGCAAATGCTCCCTTTTTGTCAATATGTGAACCAGGTTTAGTTAACGATTAATCTTAAGCTTCTGTATCGCCGCTATTTGAGCAGCTGCTGATGCAATTTCAGCTCTCGCTTTGGCGACATCAATATCAGATTTTTGATCAGATAATGCTTCTTCCGCACGTTTTTTAGCTTCAATAGCTGCTGCTTCATCCAGATCATGAGCACGTATGGCTGTATCAGACAAAATGGTTACAACGTGTGGCTGCACCTCAAGTACACCACCCGATATAAAGAAGAACTCTTCTTTTCCATCACCTAGATCCAGTCTTACTTCACCTGGCTTAAGTGGGGATATTAATGGCGTATGTCGTGGAGCAATACCAACTTCACCCATTATCGCAGGCGCANAAACCATTTCTGCAAGGCCAGAGAANATTTGCTCTTCGGCACTTACGATATCAACATGTATTGTCATCGACATAATTAAGAACCTCTTTTAGAGTGCGTCCGATTAAAGCGATTTAGCTCTTTCAGCAACTTCATCTATACTTCCAACCATATAGAAAGCCTGCTCAGGATATTGATCCATATCACCGTCTACAATAGCCTGAAAACCAGCAATAGTATCTTTTAGACTAACGTATTTACCGGTAGCACCGGTGAATACTTCTGCCACGAAAAATGGCTGAGACAGGTAACGCTGAATTTTACGAGCACGGGCAACTGCCTGTTTATCTTCTTCAGATAATTCATCCATACCCAGAATCGCAATAATATCTTTCAATTCTTTGTAGCGCTGTAACGTACCCTGAACTGCACGAGCAGTATCATAATGCTCAGAACCGACAACATTGGGATCAAGAATTCGAGAAGTAGAATCCAGTGGATCAACCGCAGGATATATTCCTAATTCAGCAATTTGTCTGGATAGTACCAGTGTCGCATCAAGGTGAGCAAAAGTCGTTGCAGGAGATGGATCGGTTAAATCATCCGCAGGAACATATACGGCCTGAAAGGAAGTGATTGAACCCGTTTTAGTCGAAGTAATTCGNTCCTGTAATGCGCCCATTTCTTCAGCAAGTGTAGGCTGATAACCCACCGCTGATGGCATACGTCCTAACAGTGCAGACACTTCAGTACCNGCAAGAGTGTAACGATAAATATTATCGATAAACATCAGTACATCTCTACCTTCATCACGGAAATATTCCGCCATGGTTAACCCAGAAAGGGCTACACGTAATCTGTTTCCAGGAGGCTCATTCATCTGACCGTAAACCAGGGAAACTTTATCTAAAACGCCACCTTCTGACATTTCATGATAAAAGTCATTTCCTTCACGAGTACGTTCGCCAACACCCGCAAATACTGAGAAACCAGAGTGCTCTACTGCGATATTTCGAATAAGCTCCATCAGTGTAACGGTTTTACCAACACCCGCACCACCAAACAAACCAATTTTTCCNCCCTTGGCAATCGGCATAATTAAGTCGATAACCTTAATACCTGTTTCCAGNATTTCTGTCGCTGTTGACTGCTCGTCATAAGCTGGAGGCAGACGATGGATAGGCATTGTTGTTTCAGCACCAATAGGCCCTGCATTATCCACTGGATTACCCAGTACATCCATTATGCGACCCAGAGTTTTTTTGCCTACGGGAACCTGAATAGGTGAACCAGTATTTGTAACTTCCAAACCTCTACGCAATCCCTCTGAAGAACCCATGGAAATAGTACGAACGACACCATCACCCAGTTGCTGCTGTACTTCCAGAGTCAGGTTATCTGCATCAGCAATATTTAATGCGTCATATACCTTAGGTACAGAGTCACGAGGAAATTCTACGTCGACGACAGCGCCGATTACTTCCACGATATTTCCAGTACTCATGCTTGAATCCTCTTAAAAATAAATATGTTCAAAATAAGTTTAAACGGCAGATGCGCCGCTAACAATTTCACTAATTTCTTGTGTAATAGCTGCCTGACGTTCCTTGTTATAAATCAGCTGCAACTCTTTTATCAAATCACCGGCATTATCCGTTGCACTCTTCATAGCAACCATACGAGCAGCCATTTCACAGGCTACATTTTCAACTACAGAAGTGTAAACTATTGATTCTATGTAACGTTCTAGNAAGTTATCCAGAACTTCTTTGGAATCAGGTTCATAAATATAATCCCAGTGATGTTTAAGTTCATCATCAGTGGATGGCACAACCGGGACCAGCTTATGGATTTCAGCTTTTTGAGTCATGGTATTAACGAAACTATTACCTAACAGATAGATCTCATCAATTTCACCATCTTCATAATTTTTCAACAGCACCTGTACAGACCCGATAATATCGGTAATTTCAGGCTTGTCACCTAAATGACTGGCTTCGGCTACTATTTTCGCGCCAATGCGCTTGAAGAAGCTCAAACCCTTACCACCAAGAGTCACTACTTCAATTTCAACTTTCTGTTTTTCCCATTCATCTAACTGGTTTAACCCTTTCTTGAATAAATTTATATTCAATCCACCACATAATCCACGATCAGTAGAAACAACAATCATTCCCACTTTTTTAACTGGACGCTCAATCAGAAAAGGGTGTTTATACTCAGGATGAGAGCTTCCTACATGCCCGACCACTTTTCTGATTTTTTCAGCATAAGGACGAGCTGCCTTCATTCTTTCCTGAGCACGACGCATTTTACTGGCCGCAACCATTTCCATGGCTTTTGTGATCTTGGAAGTGTTCTGAACACTCTTGATCTTGGTTCTTATCTCTTTAGCACCAGCCATAATTTATTCTCTAAGCACCTTTAACAAGTATCCTTAATAAACACCGTTTGCTTTGAAATCTTCGATGGCTTCTTTCATTCCCGACACAATTTTATCATTGTAGTCACCCGACTCATTAATCGTATCGAGTAAATCAGCAAAGTTAGATTTCACATGTGCATGTAAAGCCAGTTCAAATTCAACAACTTTTTTAACCGGAACATCATCCAGGTAGCCTTCATTTGCGGCAAATAGCGAGATCCCCATTTCTGCAACGGATAAAGGAGAATACTGCTTCTGTTTCATCAGCTCAGTTACACTTTGACCACGTTCTAACTGCTTACGCGTCGCTTCATCAAGATCTGATGCAAACTGAGAGAATGCAGCAAGCTCACGATATTGAGCCAATGCCAGACGAACACCACCACCGAGCTTTTTAATAATTTTGGTTTGTGCCGCACCACCTACACGAGATACAGACAGACCTGCGTTTATTGCTGGACGTATACCAGCATTAAACAGATCAGATTCCAGAAATATCTGGCCATCTGTAATCGAAATAACATTGGTTGGTACAAATGCTGATACGTCACCACCCTGAGTTTCGATAATAGGTAGAGCCGTTAATGAACCTGTTTTACCTTTAACCTTACCGTTCGTAAATTTTTCTACATATTCTTCGTTAACACGAGCTGCGCGCTCAAGTAAACGTGAATGGAGATAGAAAACATCACCGGGATAAGCTTCACGTCCTGGAGGACGACGTAACAACAGAGATACCTGACGGTAAGCCCAGGCCTGTTTAGTCAGGTCATCATAAATAATAAGTGCATCTTCGCCTCTATCTCTGAAATACTCACCCATGGAACATCCAGCGTAAGGACCAATATACTGTAAAGCAGCCGAATCAGAAGCCGTCGCCGCAACAACAATGGTATGTTCCATTGCACCGTGCTCTTCCAGCTTACGAACCACGTTAGCAACTGTTGACGCTTTCTGTCCTACAGCAACATAGATACATTTAACGCCAGTTCCCTTCTGGTTGATGATGGCATCAATCGCAACAGCCGATTTACCTGTTTGACGATCACCGATGATCAATTCACGCTGCCCTCTACCTACAGGAACCATCGCATCAATCGCTTTTAACCCTGTTTGAACAGGCTGATCAACAGATTTTCTTTCGATTACACCTGGAGCCACTTTTTCAATCGGAGAAAACTCTTCACTACCGATAGGACCCTTACCATCAATGGGCTCACCCAAAGAGTTAACCACACGACCCAGCAGCTTTTCACCCACAGGTACTTCAAGAATTCTGCCGGTACATTTCGCAGTGTCACCTTCAGAAAGGTGTTGATAAGAACCTAAAATTACGGCACCAACTGAATCTCTTTCAAGGTTCAGGGCCATACCATAAGTATCACCGGGAAACTCTATCATTTCACCGGACATAGCATCTGCGAGCCCATGGACGCGCGCGATACCATCGGTCAAACTGACGACAGTACCCTCTGTTCTAGCTTCTGCAGCGCTTTCAAAGTTCTTGATTCGCTCTTTTATCAGTTCGCTAATTTCTGACGGATTAAGTTGCATAACGTGATCCCATGTTCATATTAAAGAATTCAACAGTTAGAATTCATAAATTCAGTGTTATTTATTCAAAATTGAGGTCAGCTTACTCAGTCGCCCAAGTGCAGAACCATCAATAACCAGATCACCCGCCCTTATAATGGCACCGGCAATCAATGATTGGTCGATTTCAGATGAAATACTAACCTCTTTGCCCAGTCTCTTTTTCAACTGACTGGCTATCGCCTTTTCCTGCTTGATTGTCAGCTTTCTGGCAGAAGTCACTTTAACCTCAATACTTCCATCAGCAGCCTGCTTCAGTGTTTCAAAACCTTCATAAATTGCAGGTAATGAAAGCATACGGTCATTTTCGACCAGCAGGCGCATCATATTTTGTACTTCCTGGTTTATCTCAGGTGCACCTTCTACAGAAGACAACACAGAAGTAAAAATCTCTATTAACTGTGCCCCATTGATAGAAGGCGAAGTAATGAGAGTTTCCATTTCCTCTTCAGCAGCAACTTGAGCAGCTAACTGAAGAACATCAGACCAGAATGGCAAGTTCTTTTGTTCGACCGCAAGTTCATAAATTGCTTTAGAGTAGGGTCGGGCGGCAGTTTCAAAATCAGACATTATTAATACCTAAATTTGCGCCATTAAATCGTCAAGCACTTTGCCGTGAGTAGCTGCATTCACTTCACGTTTGAGAATCTGTTCAGTGCCTGCCAGTGCAATAGCTGAAACTTCTTTACGCAATTGCTCACGTGCCGAGTTTATTTGCTGCTCTATGTCTGATGTTGCCGCGACTTTAATTTTATCAGCTTCTTCGCGTGCAATATCTTTGGCTTCATCAACAATCTCACCAGCTCTTTTCTGAGCTTGATTGATGATTTCCTGAGCCTGTTGCTTGGATTCTTTAAGGTTATCGCCAGCTCTGGACTGTGCAAGTTTAAGATCTTTCTGACCCCTTTCTGCAGCCGCCAGACCATCAGCAATCTTAGCCTTACGCTCTTCCAATGCCGTCATTAATGGCGGCCAGACATATTTCATGCAGAACCAGACAAACAGTATAAAAGTAATACTTTGTCCGATTAATGTAGCATTGAAATTCATATCGCTGTCCTCAAATAGAGTTTAAACAATTATTGCTTACGCAACAGCGAACATAATGTACATAGACAGACCAACTGCAATCATTGGTACCGCGTCAACAAGACCCATTACGATGAAGAATTGTGTACGTAGCATGGGAATAAGTTCAGGCTGACGCGCCGCACCTTCAAGAAAGCGACCACCTAAAACACCGATACCAACCGCAGCACCTAACGCACCTAAGCCCATCATAATTGCACCAGCAATATAAAGCAGAGCAGATTCCATGAATGTCTCCTAATAGAAATATATAATAATAAAAAATTAAGCCTGAAAAATTAGTAACAATTTATCAGTGTGATTCCTGGGATGCCATATCCAGATATACGATGGTCAGCGTCATAAAGATAAACGCCTGTAACGTAATGATCAGGATGTGGAAAATGGCCCAGCCCAATTGTAAAACCCCACCAAACAACCCTAATGCCCAGCCACCGCCGTACATTAAAGCAATCAGTATAAATATCATTTCTCCGGCATACATATTACCGAACAAACGTAAAGCCAATGAGATCGGTTTGGCGATCAATGTTACTCCTTCGAGCAACAGATTAATTGGCATCATAAATTTTGGAAACGGGTGAAATGCTAATTCAGCAAAAAAACCACCAGCACCTTTAAACTTAAAGCTGTAATAAAGCGTCAGAGCGAAAACCGACAACGACAGTCCAAACGTGATATTCGGATCCGTTGATGGAACAATCTTTAAATAAGGTATGCCAATTGCGCTAGCCAGAAAAGGAATATGATCAACTGCCAGTAAATCCATAAAATTCATTAGAAATACCCACACAAAGATAGTCAGCGATAAAGGTGCTATCAATGGATTTTTTCCCGAAAATGAACCGCGTACAGATTCATCGATGAACTCAAACAACATTTCGACAAAGTTTTGCCAACCGGAAGGAACACCTGCCGTCGCAGATCGACCAATCTTACGAAAAAACCACAGAAACAAAACGCCCAGGCCAATAGAAAAGCCCATTGAATCCAGGTTAATAGACCAGAAACCCATCTCAGCAATATCTGTAGCACTGTGCGCAATGCCCCAGCCATGCTGCTCAGTATGACCAAACGTCAGATTGGTCAGATGATGCTTGATATATTCGGCTGATGTTTCGTAACCTGACATAGCAGACTATTTACCTTTATAAAAAATTGGCACAAACACGCCGGACATTTGAACTAACAAATAACCGACAAATAAAATTAATGGATCCCACTGGTAATCTGAGGTGAAAGCTAACGCAAATATTATGCCTGCCATCAACCACTTACTAACATCAGATCGGTATGTATAACTTAGCCACTCAACTGCATTATTATTATCTAACTGCCGTAACATTTTATAACTAAAATAAACGCTCGGAAGTAAACTTGCCAGACATCCAGTCAATGCCGAAAATACATCGCCTAATCTAAATAAGTAGATCAGCAGACAATAAATTAGCAAAATAATTAACTGAACTGTTAGCAAATACTGGATTTGAGACTTCATCGCTCTAAACTACATCGCGCAAGCCTTGATCCCTCGTTAATGCGGAGCGAATTATAAGGAGTTGTTTGACAAGAATCAATCAGACAATCAAAAAAATTAAGCATCTAATAAAAAATAAATATATAAGGAAATACTTATTAATATCTTTCTGAACTATTTATCCAGAAAATGCTGCAATATCCCATCCAGTTCTTCATTATTATGGAAATTAATAACAAGCTGACCAACACCCTTTTTCCCGCCTGCCTTTATCTTTACTTCAGTACATAAACTGTCACTGATTTTTTGCTCCAGACGCTGAATATCAGGATCAGTCTCGGGTTTCTCTGGTTTTTTAGGAGCAGGAGACAATGTCTTCTTCACCAATGCTTCTGTTTCACGCACCGATAAACCTCTATTGACCACAACACGGGCAATCTCAGGCTGTTCATTTTGCGGCAACGCCAATAACGCCCGGGCATGCCCCATACTTAGTAATGACTTATTGACCAGATCTTTTACCGGTTCTGCAAGCTCCAACAACCTTAATAAATTACTGACAGCCACTCGTGAACGCCCGACAGCTTCGGCAACTTGCATGTGAGTAAGTGAAAAATCATCAATTAAACGTTGCAACGCTACAGACTCTTCCAGAGGATTCAAATCTTCACGCTGAATATTCTCAATCAGTGCTACCGCTGCTGCAGATTGTGTATCTATATCTTTAATAACAGCAGGAATGGATTGCAGCCCAGCCAGTTGAGAAGCTCTCCAACGGCGCTCTCCCGCAATTAATTCATAATGAGAACCTTCTTTTCTAACCACAATCGGTTGAATAACACCCTGAGCAGAAATTGAGTTTGCCAGCTCCTGCAATGCTTCTTCATCAAAATGTTTACGCGGCTGATACTCACCACGTTGAATTTTATCAATAGGAAGTTCCGTTAGCCCTGTCGATATCTCCTCATCAGAGGCCTGTGTAATTTCCTGAACGCTACCGATCAGGGAGCCTAAACCACGGCCTAATCTTTTTTTCTTAGCTACCATCTTTACTACCTGATCCTAATTCACATAATGATGCTGCTTGGCATCTCTTCTCAACACTTCACCAGCCAATGCCAGATAGGCCATAGAACCACGAGAGTTTTTATCATACTGTAAAATTGGCTGCCCGAAACTGGGCGCTTCAGCCAGTCGAATATTGCGCGGAATTACAGTGCGGTAAACGGTGTCTCCAAAATGCTCCACCAGTTCACTGGATACATCGTTAGACAGATTATTTCGCGGGTCATACATCGTCCTTAACAGACCCTCGATCTTGATTTTTGGGTTTACACTAATACGAATCTGCTCAATGGTATCCAGCAAAGCAGTTAAACCTTCAAGTGCGTAATACTCACACTGCATCGGAATAACCACGCCGTTTGAAGCGACCAGCGCATTAACTGTCAACATATTCAATGAAGGCGGGCAATCGATCAGAATGTAATCATATTTATCGGCAACCGTTTCAAGGGCCAGAGTTAATTGTCGCTCCCGACCTATCTTATTCATCAGCTGTACTTCAGCAGCAGTCAAATCCCCGTTAGATGGCAACAAATCAAAACCCGCTTCCGGTGCCTTTAGCGTCACTTGCTGAGCAGTATTCTCACCCAACAGCACTTCACAGACACTGAACTCCAGCTCATTTTTATCAACTCCGCTGCCCATGGTCGCATTGCCCTGCGGATCCATATCAACCAGTAAGACACGACGTTTGGTGGCAGCCAGTGAAGCTGCCAGGTTGACACAGGTTGTGGTTTTGCCAACACCACCTTTTTGATTGGCAATTGTGATAATTTTGGTCATATATCCTGTCGCTGTATAGTGACCAAACTGCGTTTTTCAGCAATGCCCGGCACCTGTAATTGATTGATCTCTAACTTATAGATTGCTGAATCCAGAGATTGCTTTTCAGCTTTGCTCAATTCAGTTTTCATGGTAATCAAACGTGTATTGACCTGCCAGATTGGAGTCACTGAAGACACAAAATCGGAGACAGACGAGTAAGCCCGACTGACAATCACATCGAATGAAGAGTCGGCATGATAATCCTGAATACGCGAGTGCACAACNTTAACATTAGATAACCCACAACTTGCAATTGCCTGTTGCACAAAACGAGTTTTCTTTCCATTGCTNTCCAGCAACACCCATTTTGACTCAGGCAACATGATTGCAAGCGGTATACCCGGTAAACCCGCACCTGTGCCAACATCAAGACAAAAGCTCTTTTCAGGAATTTCATTAATGATCGCCAGACTATCCAGCACATGATAAGCCACCATTTTTTGCGGGTTAGTTATCGCCGTCAGGTTATAGGCCTTATTCCATTTAACCAGCAATTCCAGGTAATCTTTTAGCTGCTCTATCTGAGAATCTTCAAAAGAAAGATTTATCTCTGAAAGACCCTTTTGTAATAAAGAAGTTAACATTATGCGGTTTTATTCGTTGGAGCCTGGCGCTTCAAATGCACCAGTAATAAAGAAATTGCAGCCGGTGTAACACCCGAGATACGTCCCGCCTGGCCTATGGTTGCCGGACGTACATCCTGTAACTTCTGACGAACTTCATTAGACAAACCTTTGACCAGCTCATAATCCAGCTCAACCGGAAGCTCGGTAGATTCATGCTTAAGAGCTTTATTAATTTCATCCTGCTGACGTGACAAATATCCGGAATACTTACTATTTATCTCTACCTGTTCCTGAACTCTTGCATCAAAAGTCAGCTCCGTATTCAGTAACGGCATCAGGTTATCAATTCCAATTTCTGGGCGTTTCAGCATTTCAGACAGGCGATATTCCCGGGCAACCGGCTTTTCAAGCAAAGATTTGAGCGCTTCCTCAGATGGCTGCCCCGGACGAACCCAGTTATCTTTCAGCGACTGGCTCAATAATTCCAGCTGCTCCCGGTGTTCATTAAAAGCAGTCCAGCGCTTGTCATCGACCAGACCTAACTGCCGACCTGCATCAGTCAGCCGCAAATCGGCATTATCTTCACGCAGCATCAAACGATACTCGGCACGACTGGTAAACATACGATAAGGTTCATTCGTTCCACGGGTAATTAAATCATCGACCAGCACACCCATATAAGCTTCTGAACGGGAAAAATTTAATGGCTCTTTACCCAATACCGCAGCCGCCGCATTGGCTCCCGCCATCAAACCCTGCGCAGCCGCTTCCTCATAACCCGTGGTTCCATTGATCTGGCCGGCAAAATACAACCCTTCAAAAAATCGAGTCTGTAAATCAGGTCGTAAATCACGAGGATCAAAAAAATCATATTCAATAGCATAACCGGGACGAATAATATGTGCCTGCTCAAAACCCGGAATACTATGAATCAGTGCTTCCTGAATATCATAAGGCAGGCTGGTCGATATGCCGTTGGGATAAACTTCAGAAAGATTCAATCCTTCCGGTTCCACAAAAATCTGGTGTGATGTTTTATCTGCAAAACGCACCACCTTATCTTCAATTGAAGGACAATAACGCGGACCGGTCCCTTCTATTTCACCGGTAAATAATGGCGATCGGTCCAGGCCACCGCGAATAATATCGTGCGTTTCCTCACTGGTGTAAGTGATATGACAACTTACCTGACGTGGATGAATATCCACCGATGCCATTGTTGAAAATACGGGTAACGGGTCATCACCTGGCTGTTCCTGCATTTTAGAATAATCCAGTGTTTTACGGTCCAGCCTGGCTGGAGTACCTGTTTTCAAGCGATCAATACGAAAAGGTCGCTCACGTAAGCGATCAGCCAGCGCGATTGAAGGAGGATCACCCGCACGGCCTCCACTATAATTGGCCTGACCAATATGAATCTTACCGGCCAGAAATGTGCCCACCGTCAACACCACTTTGGATGCATAAAAGTTAAGCCCCATTTCAGTAACCACACCTTCGATTCGCCCATTACTCTCAATCAAATCAACCACTGGCTGCTGAAACAATGACAGGTTCGGCTGGTTTTCCAGCACTTCACGAATCGCACTTCGATATAACTGGCGATCAGCCTGGGCACGAGTAGCACGAACAGCAGGTCCTTTTCTTCTATTTAAAATACGAAACTGGATGCCAGCTTTATCAGCGGCAAGCGCCATCACACCACCCAATGCATCAATTTCTTTCACCAGATGCCCTTTGCCAATACCACCGATGGCCGGATTGCAACTCATCTGCCCAAGCGTATCGATATTATGAGTCAGCAATAACGTACTCGCACCCATTCGCGCAGACGCAAGCGCAGCCTCGGTACCGGCATGGCCGCCACCAATCACAATCACATCAAAACGTCGGGAGAAATCCATCGTAAATAAACAAAATAAAAAATTAGCCGGCTATTTTAGTCGGTTTAACCATTATTGAGCAAATCAGTTTTGACACAAGCATGTTACAAATGCATATTGAACAACCTGTCTTACACTCTCATAAGGAAATAATCTTGTTGAAATTTATTCTTTTATTAATCATATCAACAATTCAAACAGCATTTGCATCCAGCCCGGTATGGCTGGTTGAATCGGAACAGAATCGTTTATTTCTGGCCGGTACTATCCATGTCCTAAGAGCTTCAGATCACCCTTTACCCAGCGCATTTGAATCAGCCTACAAACAATCACAAATACTGACTTTTGAGACCGATATCAGTGAAAGCCAGAGCCCGGCTTTTCAACAACAGATGTTGCAGGCGGTTTCCCTGGATCAAAACCAAATCCTGCAGGATTTAATATCTCCGCAAATCCAGGCAAAACTGATAACTTATTTACGTGAAAACAATCTCAATATTCAACAATTTTCAAGATTCAAACCTTCAATGATCGCCATGACCTTAACACTGCTTGAGTTGAAAAAGCTGGGTGCAGGCAGCCATGGAGTAGATCAGTATTATTTTAACAAGGCTAAACAGGATCATAAAAAAACACATGCACTGGAGAGTTTACAGCAGCAAATCGATTTCCTTGCCCACATGGGAGAGGGACAGGAAGACCAGATAATCCAGCAAACCATGAAAGATATAGACACCTTGGCATCACAGTTTTCAATAATGGTAGAAAGCTGGAAAAAAGGCGATGTAACTCAGCTGGAAGAACTGTTCGTAAAACCCATGCAACAGGAATTCGATTCTGTTTACCAGCAATTATTGGTACAACGAAATTTAAACTGGCTACCTCAAATAATGGATTACCTTAAAACACCTGAAACGGAAATGGTACTGGTGGGCAGCGCTCATTTACTCGGCAAAGATGGCCTGATAAAACTTTTAAAACAGGCTGGATTAAAAATTACCCAACTGGATTGATCACATAAGCCATCAAAATTGATCATTACTTGACATCTGTCATGTTTCCCACAGTTTTCATAGTGATAATCGAATCAACAATAAAGTACCGCAGCAATAACGTCTGCACATAGCCAACATTACTGTTTTTAAATTAAGTTAAGTACCGGGGTAACCACAATTGGACCAATCTATCTCATCGGCTTCCGCTGAAGCCAACAGCGATCGCGCATTCATGTCTGGCAACGAGGCTTTAGCTCGCGGTGCTTATGATGCAGGTTGCAGAGTTGCAGCAGCCTACCCGGGTACTCCTTCTACAGAAATTCTTGAATACACCAGCCAATACAAAGACATGTACACCGAATGGTCGGTAAATGAAAAAGTTTCCCTGGAAGTCGCCATAGGCGCTTCTCTGGCTGGAAGCCGTTCATTTTGCGCAATGAAACACGTTGGATTAAACGTCGCATCAGATGCCTTAATGACCCAGACCTTGATCGGTGTTAAAGGTGGCCTGGTCATAGCTGTTGCTGATGACGTGGGTTTATCCTCTTCACAAAACGAACAGGACTCTCGATACTGGGGAAGATTTGCACATATTCCAGTTCTTGAGCCAGCAGATTCACAGGAAGCATATGACATGGTCAAATATGCTTTTGATCTGTCTGAACAATTCGATACACCTGTACTATTACGCATCACTACCCGCGTTTGTCATGTTAAAAGCATTATCACAACAAGCGGACGTGTGGAAAAAGATTCTCTGGGTTTTGTTAAAGAACAAACCCGACTGGTAATGACCCCTGCCAATGCAAAACACCGCATACCTTTCATGCATCAGCGCGAAGCAACCATGCGCGATTTTAGTAATACAGAATGCCCACTAAATACTATTATTCCAGGAACCGATACTCGCATCGGTTACGTCACATCCGGCCCGGCATTTTTACACGTGAGTGAAAGTTTTCCTGATGCTCCTGTATTTAAAATGGGCCTGAGCTATCCACTGCCTACTGATAAAATTCGTGAATTTGCAGCAACTGTTGATCAACTGGTTGTGGTCGAAGAAATCGAACCACTGGTGGAAATCGAATTAAAAGCTGCAGGCATCAATGTCATCGGCAAAGATATTCTTCCACTGCAAGGTGAATTGGCTCCCAATATTTTACGCCCGGCAATAGCTGAATTACTGGGCGAACCCATTCCTCAAATTGAACCGGATAAACGCTCCGGTATTTCCGTTGAAGTTGCTTTACCTTCACTTGCCGACGGCTTATTCCCCAGACCACCCACCATGTGTGTGGCCTGCCCACATTTGGGCATTTATTACACCCTGTCAAAAGTTAAAAATACTATTATCTCAGGTGATATCGGCTGTTATACCCTCGGTGCCGGGCACCCCTGGAACGCCATGGACACCTGTGTTTGCATGGGTGCATCCATGGGTGTGGCTCTTGGGCTGGATAAAGGCCGTGCCGAATCGGATGACAACAAAAGCATCCTGGCTGTTATTGGTGACTCCACTTTTATGCACATGGGCATGCAGGGATTACTCGACATTACTTACAATAAAGGCAATGTCACCATCTTACTGCTTGATAATCGTGCCGTCGGCATGACAGGCGGACAGGAGAACCCAGGTACCGGTCATAATATTCACGGAGAAGAAACACAACGTATCGATTTCAGAAAGCTGTGCGAAGCACTCGGCGTAAATCCGGAGCGCATACACGAAGTAAACCCTTACGAAATGCCCACTTTATTCAAAGCGATTCGTAAGGAAGTAAAAATCAAAGAACCTTCCGTCATAATTACCAATCAACCTTGTGTACTGGTTGATTACTATAAAAACAAGCCTTCATTTGAAGTCATTGATGATAAATGTACAGGCTGCACCAACTGCCTTGACATCGGTTGTCCGGCCATCATGGTGACACGCCGTGAAACCGTAACCAAACCAAACGGATCAACCAAAGAGCTCGCATTTGTACGTATTGAATCCGCCGTTTGTACCGGTTGCGATTTGTGCCCGAAAACCTGCGGCCCCGATGCCATTATCCCAGTAGAGGGTTTCACACGTGATTGATTTAGCTACTACCAACATCCTGGTCGCCGGCATCGGTGGACAGGGCGTCATGACTGCAGCAGAAATACTTGCTCAAACGGCTCTGACCCAGGGTTATGACGTTAAAAAAACTGAAGTTGCCGGCATGGCTCAACGCGGCGGTGTGGTGACCTCTCATGTGCGCTTTGGTGAAAAAGTTAATTCACCGGCCATTCCCGATGGCGAAGCCGATTTAATACTTGGGTTTGAACCTGCAGAAGCAGCTCGCTGGTTAATTCAGCTCAAACAGAGAGGCGTTGTACTGGTTAACCAAAACATTCAAGTACCTCCTATCGTCAATATTGGTTTATTTAAATACCCAGATGATCCCGTCGCTTCAATTGTCGAAAGGGGCGTCGAAGTTCATGCTTTTAATGCGACCAAAATTGCCCAGAAACTGGGCAATATCAAGCTCGTAAATACGGTCATGCTTGGCGCAAGCTCAGCCCATTTACCTTTTTCTGCAGACATATTAAAAGAATCTATCCTAGCTCGATTCAGAGCGCGAAAACCGAAACTGGTTGAAATCAATGAACAGGCTTTCCTGGCCGGTCAGGAAGCAGCCGCAGCATCTTAATAAATTCAACACACACACGTTAAACTATGCAAGACACCAACCCAGCACAACTCGACTCTATCGAAACTGCAACTGTTGAAGAGTTAAGAGCATTACAACTGAAACGTCTTAAGTGGAGTCTCAAACACGCCTACGACAACGTGCCATTTTATAAGAACAGTTTTGATCAGCACGGCATTCATCCAGACGACCTCAACTCTCTGGAAGACCTGGCAAAATTTCCTTTCACGGTAAAAGATAACTTACGCGAAAACTATCCCTTTGGACTATTTGCCGTACCTCGTGAACAGGTAGTTCGTATTCACGCCTCATCGGGTACCACTGGAAATCCAACAGTAGTGGGTTACACCCAGAATGATATCGACATGTGGGCTAACTTAATGGCCCGGTCAATAAGAGCTGCTGGTGGCCGTTCCGGCGACATTTGTCACATAGCCTTTGGTTACGGACTTTTTACCGGTGGACTAGGCGCTCACTATGGTGCCGAAAAACTGGGCTGCACAGTTGTGCCTATGTCTGGTGGACAAACAGCAAAGCAGGTTCAGTTAATCATGGATTTCAAACCTCGGATCATTATGGTAACCCCTTCTTATTGTCTTAACCTGGCGGATGAAATGGAACGTCAGGGAATAAGCCCTGAAGATAACCCGCTGGAAATCGGCATGTTTGGAGCAGAACCCTGGACCAACGAAATGCGCAGTGAATTAGAGCAACGTCTAGGCATAGATGCTGTTGACCTGTATGGATTATCTGAAATCATCGGCCCGGGTGTCGCACAGGAATGTGTCGAAACAAAAGATGGCCCCACCATCTGGGAAGACCACTTTTATCCCGAAATTATCGACACCGAAACCGGCGAAGTACTCAAAGATGGCGAAGATGGGGAACTGGTATTTACTTCGCTAACCAAAGAAGCTTTTCCAATTATTCGCTATCGAACCAAAGATTTGACCCGTTTACTGGCTGGCACTGCTCGCCCAATGCGTCGAATTAAAAAAATCACCGGACGATGTGACGACATGATGATTATTCGAGGCGTCAATGTTTTCCCCAGCCAGATCGAAGAAATTTTACTAAAGCAACCCTCTATGGCTCCACATTATCAAATTGAATTATCTCGTACCGGCAATATGGACTGCATAGCTGTAAATGCAGAAACCAAACCCGGCACCAGTGATTCTGAAAAATTAAAAATAGCAGACCAGGTGACAAAAAGTATTAAAGATTTTATCGGCGTATCGGCTCAGATAAATATACTACCAGAAGGCCAGGTACCTCGATCTTTAGGCAAAGCGCAACGAGTTGTTGATAATCGTTAAATATAACCAAGATAAAAAATAGTGAATCAGGCTTCATCCAAGAAAAAAGGCCCCGAATACTGGCTAGCTGCAATATTGAATTCGATTGCAGCTTTGGCATTATTTGGTTTGATGATTATTACCTGCATCGACGTATTTGGGCGTTATCTATTTAACTCACCACTACTCGGAACAACAGAGCTGACCGAAATGGGTCTTGGCATTATTATCTTTGCCTCTTTCCCCATTATTTCCTGGCACAATGAACATATTGTTGTCGATATGCTCGACCGTTTCACTCCACCTTTAGTGCACTGTGTTAGAACTGTTTTGCTTAACCTGGTGATGGCCACAGCATTTTATTTTCTCGGTCAACGAATTATGACTCTTGGCAACAGGTCACTGAGTTACGGCGAAGAAACAGAGTATTTATCCATTCCACTGGGCTGGGTTATTAATTTTATTGGCATCATGTTCTGGCTAACCAGCATCACTCTACTCACCTTTGGCTTATATCGAACCATAACCCGATATCGGGATCACAAAGCAGCACATTCAGGTACATTGTTCAGATGACTATTTCACTCATTGGCTTTGGCTGCCTGTTAGTTCTGGTTTTCATCCGCATTCCCATTGGGCTTTCAATGGGTTTAATCGGATTTTTTGGATTTGCCTATCTCAGTGATTTCAACTGGATTGCAGCTTTATCGATGTCATCTCGAAGAGTCATTGATACATCTCAGGACTACGGCCTATCGGTGATTCCATTGTTTATCTTAATGGGCAATCTAGTTACCCGCTCAGGCTTATCCAGAGAACTTTACACTGCCTCATATACTTTTTTAGGTCATTTGAGAGGCGGATTATCCATGGCAACAGTTGTCGCCTGTGGTGCTTTTTCAGCAATTTGTGGTTCCAGCCTCGCAACCGCAGCAACTATGGCAAAAGTGGCCATGCCTCCCATGCGTGAATACGGTTACAGCGATGCACTGGCCAGTGCTTCAATTGCAGCTGGTGGCACACTGGGCATACTCATCCCACCGAGTGTCATTCTGGTTATTTACGGCATTATGACCGAGCAAAGCATACGAGAACTGTTTGCCGCCGGTTTTCTTCCCGGCCTGTTAGGTATTTTTCTCTACATGGGTGCAGTCTCCTGGACTGTGTGGAGAAAACCCGAATCTGGACCTAGAGGAGAAACCAGCACTGGCTCCCAGAGGCTTCAGGCTTTAAAAGGTGTCTGGGGAACAATTCTATTATTTTCGCTGGTTATGGGAGGAATTTACGGAGGTATTTTCACACCCACAGAAGCCGCTGGAATTGGTGCGGCAGGTGCCTTTTTAATTGCTCTTTCACGTCGTTCTCTGAATATTCGTATTATTTTTGATATTCTGGCCGAAACGGCACATACCACTGCCTCACTTTTTATCGTTGTTATTGGAGCTTTAATTTTCTCAAATTTCATTAACCGAGCAGGTTTTCCAGATGAATTACTGACTTTAATTACCGGTTACAACCTTTCTCCCATGACCGTAATTTTTATTATTCTGGGAATCTATATTATTTTAGGTTGCGTGTTTGAAAGCCTGTCCATGCTGTTGCTCACCATTCCAGTTTTTTATCCGGTGGTTCAAAGCCTGGGCTTTGACCTTGTGTGGTTTGGCATTGTGGTTGTTGTGGTCACAGAAATTAGTTTGATAACACCACCAGTAGGACTCAATGTTTTTGTATTAAGTGGTGTATTGAAAGATGTTAAAACAGGTACAATTTTTAAAGGTGTGACCCCTTTCTGGGTTGCAGACATTGTTCGTCTGCTATTGATAACCTTGATCCCGGTAATTTCTTTAGCACTTCCTGCTTTTCTATATCGTTAAAAAAGAGTAACTACTCAGCGAGTTTCATTTTTTTACAACAAAGTCACGAAGATCACGAATCCATAGAATGTCCGCGACATTACTATCATAAGATGGCCAGAAATTTTAAAAGTTGAAATCAAGACAGAAAAAAATCCGTTCCTACATAGTTCTTTCCATTGAACTAGTCAAATACATGGAGAATATTTAATCTTTAAAGCGTCTTTCAGAAATATTCCCTGAAAGTGAGGCTGATTAATGTCGACTCAAATAGATTTATAAGAAAGCAGACGTTGGATGGGCTTCCAGTTACTTTCAAAGTTCAGCAATGGTCGACGTTTAATTCAGTATCGTAAAATTACTGTTTTGTGCCA
>JGI26271J51732_1000483_pt1 | contig 17929 bp, 17 predicted proteins | sample SaaInlV_110m_DNA_FD_51732 | JGI IMG/M metagenome (IMG submission 51732)
CTGCACAACTGAGCAAGGCACCTGTTTTTTTTCGGTGCATACTTTCAAGTAGTTTAATCTCTACTGTTTGATCAACAATAGACAAATCAATTGCTTGCCCTTCAGCCATCTCAAAAGCAGCGTGTGTCAACATAGACAAAAGCTCTATTTTTATCTGACTATCCAATAAAGAATCATTTACCAGTACTTCAAAGGCCAGGGCCTGAAGCCCATCGCCTGCCAAAATCGCCTGAGCTTCGTCAAAATACTTATGACATGCAGGTTGATTATGGCGAATATCATCATCATCCATGGCTGGAAGGTCATCATGAATAAGTGAATAAGCGTGAATAAATTCTACCGCACAACTACTAGAATCTGCCCGCTCCAAATCAACACCAAACATGTCTGTTACGCAATACGTTAGTATAGGTCTAAAGCGCTTCCCCCCTGCTAATACGCTATAGCGCATTGCCTCAGTTAACGACCCTTGAGTGGTTAAATAGTGATCGAGTTTAGCATTAACTCTGGCAACATATTGATCAAACTGCATACAGATTAATTACGCATTGTCCAGTGGGGTTTCGTTAACAAAACCATCCTGTTCAGTAAGTTTTGAGATTTTTTGACTAGCATCATCAAGCGCCAATTGGCAAGATTTTGTCAATTCAACGCCTTTGGAAAAATAAGATAAAGAATCTTCTAGGCTCAAATCACCAGATTCCATTGTTTTGACAATTTCTTCTAAATCAGCCAANCCTTTATTAAAATCAAATTTTTTAGTCATAGTTTATCGCTTGCCTCCGCCGCCTACTTTAGAGAGTATTTTATCCATAATTCGACTGGGTAATATTCTTTTCAGTATTGCTAATAATTTAGTTGGAAAGGTGACCCAGTAGTGAATCTTAGCTTTAGAGGATTCCAGTGCNTGCAATGTACACTTCAAGACTGACTCAGGTGGCAAAGTATAAGCGGCCAATTGACTTGATTTTAAACGTTTAATCATGCCTTGATAATTTAGCTGATAAGCGCTGTTGTTCATATCAACATACTCTTTAAAGGCTAAGTAAGCATTCGCTCTAAATTGGGATTCAATTGGACCTGGCTGAATCAGAGATAATTGTATACGCGTATCAATAAGCTCGAGCCTAAGTGTATCTACAAGCCCTTCAATGGCGAATTTTGACGCATTATACGGCCCTCGAAAAGGCATAGCCACAAAGCCTAATACCGAACTCAAATAAATAATTCTTCCGGCATTATTTTGCTTCATTTTTGGTAAAACTAAATTGGTTAGCTCGTGCCAACCAAATACATTTGTTTGAAATTGAATCTCTAGCGCCTCTCTGGAAATATCCTCTAAAGCACCCACTTGACCATAAGCGCCATTATGAATTAATCCATATAGGGTATCTGTCTGAGTATAAATTTCACTAACAGCAAGTTGAATAGAGGCAGATGAAGCAAGGTCTAATTGGTACGATTCAAATCCTAATTGCTTAAGTTTTATTACATCCTTGGATTTTCTAGCCGTTGCAAAAACACGATACCCAGCCTGCTTTAACCCTTGTGCAAGGCACAACCCAATTCCACTAGAACAGCCCGTAATTAAGACTGAACGCATTATTTTTGTGCTTTAGTCCAAAAATCAGCAACTGATTTAAGTTCGGGATTTATACTTTGTGAACGCAGTACTAGAAAATCATACGCCATGCGAAAACCTTTGCTTGATAGAATGTCTTCCACTTTTTTAGGCTGCATTCTTTCTAGGCGGTTTTGCATCATCCAGGTATCTTTAATTCGAGCAGTTAGCCATCTTGGTAAAGATACTTGTTTAATTTGGTTAATAATAACTTCTTCAGAAGCCTGGCTCATTGCCAAATAAGTACTTTTTTGTTTTTTCTTAATTATCTGAAAACGCTCATTTTGAGCTTGCCATAAAAAAACAGCAAACAAAAAAGCAGGAGTTACCGGCTTATTTCTTTTAATCCTATTAGAAGTGTTGTTTAAAGCAATTTTAATAAACTCATTTTTATGTGTCTGTTTAAATAAATGCCTTAATAAATCATATTTTTCTAAACGTTCGAAAACTTTATAACCATACTCATTGTGAAACAACTTAATGCACTCTTCATACAATCGAGCAGGTGAGATGTTACTCAGTAGCGATGCCTGCTTATGAATAGCTTCTTTTATTTCATCACTAAGCTGAAAATCAAGTTTTGTTTGAAATCTAACCGCCCTAATCATACGCACCGGATCTTCTTCAAAGCGCAGCATTGGTTTGCCGATAATATGAATGGTTTGAGACTCAATATCTTGCAAACCACCAATATGATCAATCACCTCTTTAGTGTGAATATCATAATAAAGTGCGTTAACTCTAAAATCACGGCGCACCACATCCTCTTCAACTTTGCCATAGCAGTTGTCACGCACAATAACACCAGTCTTAGCGGTTTTAACTTGGCCCGATCTAAAGGTTGCCACTTCTAAATATTTTCTCGCTGAAAACATCACATGCACCAAACGGAAACGTCTACCAATTAAGCGTGAACGCTTAAACAGCTTATGCACCTGCTCTGGCTTAGCGTTAGTGGCAATGTCAAAGTCTTTCGGCTTTAGGCCTAACAATAGATCGCGCACACAGCCACCCACTAAATAAACCTCAAAGCCAGCTTTAGCAATCGTTTGTACTACTTTAATAGCGTCCCTATCTAGCAGCCTTTGATCAAAATCAACTGGCTGACGAACAATGTTGGTAGTTTTCTTTTTACGAAAGATGTTGAAGATTGACAATCGGCTTAGGACTCCACCCAGTTTGTTGATGTTCAGCGACAATCGTTGTGTAAACGCCGCCACGCACATTAAATATGGCTTTTAGACGCATAAATCTTGGATTGGTTGCTTTAACCAAATCACTTAAAATTTCATTGGTAACCGCCTCATGGAAGGCACCCTCATCACGAAATGACCAAATATACATTTTTAATGATTTGAGCTCAACACAAGCTTGATCTGCAATATATTCCAAATGCAGAGTGGCAAAATCAGGCTGNCCTGTTTTAGGGCAAAGACAAGTAAATTCTGGCATATCAATTTGAATAACAAAATCACGCTCAGGATTTGGATTGTCAAAAACTTCAAGTTCTTTACTAGGATGTGAAGACATGGTTTCTTTANGTTAAAATTAAAAAATGATACTATTTTACACGCCTATAGAGGCTGTTGAAATAGCGATACTAAAAAGCTTTACCGATTAATTGACTAAATTTGCCGTGGCGGTATGCGTAGAACACAAAAATAATCAATAACACTGTTAAATGCACCCACCACATCCCTACAAAGGCAGATATTTCACCACGCTCCAAACTTGATTTGGCAACTAATAGTGCATTATTGTAAACAATAAACACCAACACACCTGTAAGCACACCCAAATTCTTACCACCACGCGGTGANGTTTTGCCGAGCAAAATACCAAAAATAGATAATATTAATACACTAATAGGTTGNGANANTCNCCATTGCCACTCTGCAATCTCTTTAACATCGCTTGAAAATATTAAATCCAGAGTGGGTTTTGATTCAATTTTTGTCACGCTGGTAGTGCCACGGTTATTTTCACCATCAATAATTTGCAAATCATATTGATCAAAATTGAGAATTTTTTTATTGACTTCTGCCGGAAACCCATGATACCGTACACCCTCTTTAAGGCGCAGATAAACACTCTTAGTTTTAGCATCTGTATACTTATGAGCCTGGTCAGCGAGTGTGATAATCGGCTGACGTTGACCACCAGATAAGGCATAAATAAAAACCTTCTCCATATCCTGAGTTGACTCACCCTCTGTTGATTTAACTTTTTCAGCATAAAAAACAATGTCGCCGCCTTTAAACTCTTGAAACTCACCTTCTTTAATAAAAGAAAATTCTGATGCATTTTCACTACGATCCATAATCATGCTNCGCTGTTGCTTTGACCAAGGAACGGCGACCGTCGTTAAAAACAAGATAAAAATAAAAATAACAATCACAACTGGCTGAATAAATACCATCAAATGCTTATCGCCAATGCCCAATGAATTCATCACGATGGCTTCTGAATCTTTATAAGACTTGCTAATTGCTAGAATAATAGCCAAAAATAAGGATAAAGATAAAATTAAAGGCACATCTCGAATCATCTTAAAACTGACCAATGGCATTAGCTCAGCAATTGGAACACCCTCTTCCAGACTTTCCTTGATAACTAAAACTAATTGATTACCAAAGATTACCAGTCCAATCACCATAAACACAGCGGCCGTCAGTATTAATACATTGCGTATCAAATACTTAGCAAGAATACTGTTTTGTAATTTAAGCGCCTGAACGACGACAGATGATAAGTGCATGCTTTAAGTATACTTAAAGCGACAAGCGATTACTTCTTTTGTGACATTGAAGCAAAGAATTCGTCGTTAGTTTTAGTTAGTTTTAAGCGATCTATCAAGAATTCTGCCGCCTCTACCGTATCCATGGGGTGCAAGATTTTTCTTAAAATCCACAATTTTTGCAATTCTTTTTCATCAGTAATTAATTCCTCACGGCGCGTACCAGAGGCGTTAATATTAATAGCTGGGAAGATACGCTTCTCACTTAAGCGCTTTTCTAAATGAAGCTCCATATTGCCTGTACCTTTAAATTCTTGATAAATAACCTCATCCATTTTTGAACCAGTATCGATCAACGCAGTGGCGATGATTGTAATACTTCCGCCATTTTCAATATTTCTAGCTGCACCAAAAAAACGCTTAGGACGCTGCAAAGCGTTTGCATCCACACCACCTGTTAACACCTTTCCAGAAGAAGGTGCAACCGTGTTATAGGCTCTAGCCAGACGCGTAATAGAGTCTAGCAATATGATTACATCTTTACCTTGCTCAGCACGTCTCTTAGCCTTTTGAATCACCATTTCAGCCACCTGAACATGGCGTTTTGCAGGCTCATCAAAAGTTGAGGCGATAACTTCTCCTCGTACCGTTCTTGCCATTTCAGTAACTTCCTCTGGGCGCTCATCAATCAGCAAAACAATCAGCTCACACTCAGGATGATTTCGAGAAATTGAAGATGCGATATTTTGCATAATCATGGTCTTACCTGCTTTTGGCGGTGCAACCAACAAACCTCTTTGACCCTTTCCGAAAGGTGCAATTAAATCAATTACTCGCGCGGTAATATCTTCTGTGCCACCATTACCAATTTCCAAACCCAGTCTTTGATCTGGATGAATTGGCGTTAACGAGGCAAAAGGCACTCGATTGCGAACATTTTCTGGGTTTTCACCATTAACTTCAGATACCTGGACCAAAGCAAAGTATTTTTCACCCTTTTTAGGTGCGCGAATCTTGCCGGCAACTAAATCACCAGTTGAAAGATTAAAGCGCTTAATTTGATTTGGGGAGATGTAGATGTCATCTGCACCTGAAGTATAAGAGTCATCACTTGATCTTAAGAAACCATATCCATCTTGCAAAATATCTAACACACCATCACCAATCACTTCTTCATTGTTAGCTGCTTTAGCTTTAAGAATAATAAAGATAAGCGTTTGCTTCTTGGCACGTGAGATGTTTTCAGCACCTAGTGATTGAGCTAGCTCTAGTAATTCTTCTGGTGAAGATTTTTTTAATTCTGATAATTTCATGAAATTTCCGTTGTGGTCTGGCAAGAATTTACCAGATGATTGTTGCAATTAAAATGCAAGTGATTGTACATAAGCTCTTTAAAGTGGCTTATGCAGATTGGTTAAATATTAGTATCAATAAAAGTGCTTAGCTCTGCTTTGGATAAAGCACCCATTTTAGTTGCAGCGACCGCACCATCTTTAAACAAAAGCATTGTTGGAATGCCTCGAATACCGTATTTAGGTGGTGTCTGATCATTTTCGTCAACATTAACTTTGGCAATAACTACTTTGCCATCATACTCATCGGCTATTTCGTCTAATACTGGCGCTAACGCCTTACAAGGACCGCACCACTCGGCCCAAAAATCAACCAATACGGTTTGTGCTGAATTAATAACGTCCGCTTCAAAGCTGGCGTCGGTCACTGCTAAAATTTTATCGTTCATAAGTTTTTTAAATGATTCTGAATTGAAAAAGATACAACAGAACTGTTGCAATATGAGAATTATATCACCATTTGGAGTGCCAACCAGGCTTTTATAGTCTTTCTTCTAAAGCCATTTTCAAGCTGGATTGCTGTTTTTTATCCAAAGGCTTACGATCAATATTACTCACGAAAAATACATCTTCAACACGCTCGCCCATTGTTGAGACTCTGGCATTAATTAGTGAAATATTCATTTCATACAGCACGTAAGCAATATTAGACAATACACCCACTTTATCTAAAGTATTAACCTCCAGCTTTGTCAGATGCCATTTTTTGTTCTCACTTAGACTAATGTGGGTTTTGTTATCAAAGTATCGATGTGAATAGTGGGACTTCGGCTTGGCAACATCAACTTCTGGAACACTTAAAGCCTCTGAAATTAGCTGGTGTAAATTTAACCCGTCAAGATTTTTATCTTGCAAAATACTAAGTGTGTTATAGGCTTTATTGTCTTTTGTGGTTAAAATTTTAGCATCAACAATATCTAACCCAGCTCGCTCCAAGACACTAACTAAGTTAAAAAACAAGCCTTTAAAATCATCACACAATACAAAAATATCCACCACATTGCTTTCGGAAATTTTTGAACTAATGGTTATAGGAGATGAATTATTGCCTAATTGTAATGACAAGTGCCACAACATATCGTCCAACTCATAACGTAAATAATAGTCTTTAGGCAAGTGCTCTAAAGTTTGTTGAACAAACGTCATGTCAAAACCTTGAGCGATACAAGCTTCAATTAATGCCTGCTTGTTCTTTTTTATCCGCTGGTCATGACTTAATAAAACCTCTGTATCACTATCTAAATAATGCTTAGCATGCCTAAATAATTTTCTTAATAGAGAGTCCTTCCAATCATTCCAAAGATCATCTTTAGTGGCTCTAATATCTGCCACTGTTAATAAGTATAAATACTCTAAAAACTCTAAAGAACCCACTGAATCACAAAAGTTTTTAACAACAAGNGGATCGTCGATATCTTGTTTTTGTGCCACACTTGACATAAGCAAATGCTTCTCAACTAAGCCNACAACTANNTCTGTATCCGCTANATTAAGTTGATGACTCCTACAAAAAACTTGGGTATCTTGCATGCCTAATTGNGCATGATCTCCACCTCTGCCTTTGGCAATATCATGAAAAAGACCTGCTAGTAACAACAACTCTGGCTTTTTAATTTCTCCTGCTACCTCACTACATAAGCTAAATTCGTGCGAAAATTCATCAATAAAAAAGCGCCTTAAGTTACGAATCACAAACAATGTGTGCTGGTCAACGGTAAATGCATGAAACAAGTCATATTGCATCAATCCCACAATCTTTCCAAAAGCAGGAATATAGTGCTCAAGAACACCATATCTATTCATTAGTTTGAGCGCTTTATTAACACCTTTATTTTGTTGTAAAAGCTCAATAAATAAACGATTATTGTTACGTTTTTTGTAATAATTTTGATCAACCAAACCAAGATTATCTTGCATTTGTCTTAGCGTTCCAGCGCTAATACCGCGAATATAACTATGCTTAGCAATTAACAAAAACACTTCAATAAATGCCGCAGGATTTTGACTAAACACCTGATCATGATTGGCATGAATATAGCCATATGAAATTCTGAACTGACTATTTAAATATTGTGTATTAATTACCTTGTCCTCTAGCAATTGCAACAAGATATCATTCAAACGTGCAACCTTGGTCACTGTCTGGTAATAGTCCTTCATAAAGCGTTCAACTGCCATTGAGTCGCCATCTGTATAGCCGAGCATATTAGCCACTTGTTTCTGATATTGAAACGCCAAACGATCTTCTCGACGAGCGGCGATAATGTGCAGTGCAAATCTGACTCGCCATAAAAATAGCTGTGAGGTTTTTAGCAATTCATATTCATCATTACTTAAATATTTTGCCGCAACCAAGTCAAATAAAGTATCAACGCCAAAATACCATTTAGCCACCCAAGCGACCGTTTGAATATCACGCAAACCCCCTGGACTTTCTTTAATATTGGGCTCAAGATTGTAAGCTGTGTCTGAAAAATTAGCGTGTCTAGCGCGCTGCTCTTTTTGCTTCTCAAGTAAAAAAGATTGCGAAGACCAATCACTCGCCTTGATTACGCTTTTCATTTTATCAAAGGCACTTTCAAGACCGATAAGTAAGCGAGATTCTAAAAGATTGGTAACAATAGATAGATCGTCAATAACACGCGCACAATCTTTAATATCTCTAGTTGCATGCCCAACTTCGAGCCCTACATCCCACAAAAATGTCAAAAATTGAGAGATTTTCTCTTGATGAATTTGATGTGAATTATTTGGGATTAAAACGAGTAAGTCGATATCTGAATATAAGTGCAGCTCGCTACGACCATAGCCACCAACCGCAATCAAAGAAACTTGCTCAGGCATCTCAAATCCTTGCCAAATATCTTTTAATAATTCATCAACACCATTCGCTCTTGCAAGGACAAAACCCTCAACTGCACTAGTAGAATTTAAAAATCCAGCTTGTAGGGAGTGTTGTAGATTTTGATATCGAGTTTTATAATCATCTAACTTCATGCCTAGATGATAACTGATTAATGAGAATGTTGAGCAATATAATCAAGTGCCATTTGTAGTCTTGCCAACGTGCGCTCTTTGCCAACTAGCTGAGCCACTATGTCAATATTGCCCGCATTACCATTGCCACTCAGTGCCAAACGAAATGGCTGACCTATTTTGCCAAAACCGATACCAAGCTCGTCACATACTTGCTTAATTTGGTCCTTAATATTGCCAGCAGTCCAATCATTTAATTCCAATGCATTGAGTTTTACTAATAACAACTCAATAGATTTAGCATCTTTAAACTGTTTTTTGGCTAATTTTTCATCAAACTCATTAAAATCTTGATAAAACATTTTTAAACCGTCAACCATTTCCACCAAGGTTTTTGATCGCTCTTGTAAGTGCTCAACCACCGCTTCAATAGTCGGACCTGTTGAAATATCAACAGACTGATGATCTAAATGCCACGCTAAATTTTCAAGCAAGTGTTTAATACTGGCAGACTTAATATATTCCTGATTTAACCAAAGTAGCTTTTCTTGATTAAAACTGGCTGGCGCCTTATTGATATCTTTTAGCTCAAACAATTCAACAATCTCTGTCAGTGAAAACACTTCCTGATCGCCATGCGACCACCCCAGACGCACTAAATAATTTAGCAATGCCTCTGGCAAAAATCCTTCATCACGATACGCCATCACGCTCACTGCACCGTGGCGCTTAGAAAGCCTCGCCCCATCACTACCTAAAATCATCGGTAGGTGTGCAAATTTTGGCAAATCCCAGTCTAGTGCCTCATATAAATTAATTTGTCTAGGGGTGTTGTTAATGTGGTCATCACCACGAATAACTGTATCAATATCCATGTCATGATCATCCACAACTACAGTCAGATTGTAAGTTGGGGTGCCATCACTGCGTGCGATAATTAAATCATCCAACTCTTTATTGCCAATAGAAATTTCGCCTTTTACCGCATCGGTAAACGTTACAAAACCTGCCAGAGGATTTTTAAAACGAACCACACCTGTATCTAGTTTTTTGCCTCGACAACAGCCATCATATTTGGCTTTTTCACCTTTTTCTGTTAGTTCATCACGCAGGATTTGTAAGCGCTCTTTTGAGCACTCACAGTAATAAGCCTCATCTTTGTCTAACAATTGCTGAATAATTTCTTTATAACGATCAAAACGCTGTGTTTGGTAAAAAGGCCCCTCATCATGTGCCAAACCTAACCAACTCATACCATCCAATATCGCATCAACTGAGGCTTGAGTTGAACGCTCACGGTCGGTATCTTCGATACGAAGTACAAATTGTCCTTTTTGTTTTTTAGCCCAAGCCCAAGCAAACAATGCCGTTCTAGCGCCACCTATGTGTAAATACCCTGTTGGCGAAGGTGCAAATCTTGATTTCATGGTGTGTTAACTTCTGCTGCTCTATCATACCAAAGTTGTGCTTTTTCCAGATCTTGTTCCACCTCTTTACCATCTTCATAGAGCATGCCCAGTGTGTACATAGGCCCAGGAATTCCAAACTTTGCAGCTTTTTCAAACCACTCAATGCATTTGTTAATGTCTTTTTCTACACCTTCACCTGTCATATAAGCAACACCAATCATATGATGTGCAAAAACATGACCCTGTTCAGCAGCTTTAATAAAATTTTCAAAACCCAGGGGTTGATTTTCAACCATACCCAGACCATTCATTTGCATCATCCCAAGTCTCCACTGACTCTCAGCATTACCTTGCGCTGCAAGTGGCGCTAATAATTGATACGCCATGGTGAAATTTTTGGTGTCAAAAGCTGTAATGCCACTGGTTAAGTCAGCATCATAAATATCTGTAGAATTAGAATCGTTCACAAGTTTTCTCAAATACAAAAAGACAATAATTTTACACCGAGACTGTTGTTATAATGGCTAATAATTAGCAAACAAACCTTGTCTTTTCGTGGAATTTAGCCAACAAGAAAACAATCAAAATAGTGTCATATCAATAGAGCAAGGAAAAGTTCAACTTATCCATGCACAGCTCAAAACACCGTGCTTTATTTCTAGAAATTTTTTCACTGAAACAAATATTCATACAATTAAAGACATTAGCAAAATCTCGCTTTTTTCACTAGCCAGCCAAGATGATATCGATATTTTAATTATTGGCACAGGTGTCTCACCTCAGTTTCTAGCGGCCAAACAACAAGTTGACATACAACAAATGAATATCGGCACTGAATGCATGAATAGTGAATCCGCCTGTCGAAGTTTTAATCTACTACTCTCAGATATTAGAAATGTTGGTCTGTTGCTACTATGAAGCTTTTTAGCATTGCCACACTGCGCCATTATTGGCACTACTTTAAGATGGACACGCCTTTATTTTTGCTTATTATGGCATTAAGCTGTTTCGGTCTTGTAGTGCTTTATTCAGCCTCTGCCGGGTCAATGTCAACACTTTATAGGCAAGTCTTTCATTTTGCACTAGCCATTAGCGCCATGCTAGTTATTGCACAAATTCCACCTTATTTGCTCAGACGTTTTTCTCCTTATTTAATGCTATTTGGCATTTTTTTACTCACTTTAGTACTGCTTTTTGGATCCAGTAGTGGCGGCGCACAACGCTGGCTAGATCTTGGGTTTATACGTTTTCAACCCTCTGAAATCATGAAAGTTATTGTACCTATTGCAATCGCATCCATCCTTAGTGATAAAGCCCTACCACCAAAACCTCTGCCAATTTTTCTATCTATTGCCTCTATTATTGCCATTGTTTTATTAATCGCTAAACAGCCTGATCTGGGCACTTCACTACTGATTGGCGCTTCAGGTTTTTATGTTTTATTTTTCTCCGGCATTCGCATTCAAATTCTTAAAAACAATTGGCTTAATATTGGCGCAATTATTTCATTCATTATCGGTAGTGGCTATATTGCCTGGAACTATCTACTCATGGCTTATCAAAAAAAGCGCATCATGACACTTATAGATCCTAGCTCAGATCCCTTAGGCTCAGGCTATCATATCTTGCAATCCAAAATTGCGATTGGCTCTGGCGGAATCTTTGGCAAAGGCCTGGAGCAAGGCTCACAATCTCAGCTAAACTTTCTACCAGAACACGCAACTGACTTTATTTTCGCTGTGGTGGCTGAAGAACTTGGATTGATTGGTGTGTTATGCTTATTTGCACTTTACGGTTTAATTATTTACAGAGCATTTGTCATCTCATTTCAATCAGAAGATAACTTTTCTAAGTTGTTAGGCGCCAGCCTGACCTTAACCTTCTTTACCTATATTTTTGTTAATATTGGTATGGTATCAGGACTACTACCCGTGGTTGGTGTGCCTCTGCCACTGGTTAGTTACGGTGGTTCATCACTCATTACACTCATGTCTAGTTTTGGCATTATTATGTCTATTCGAAAACACAAAACCCCAAGATACCTACAACAGTAATGCCTGTATTTGCACTATTATTTTTGCTATTTTCACAACCTGTTGTTGCCAAAACACTGCCAGCAACAGATTTTCAAGCGACTCATAATTTCATTAATAAAATGGTTAGCGAGCATCACTTTAATAAAAATGAATTGCTTTCAATCTTCTCTAAGGTTAACTTAATTGTTGCAGAAAAAAAGCAAAAATTAACCGCTAAAAAGACCAAATCAAAACCCATGTCATGGGATAAATATCGCTCACTATTTATCACTGATACACGAATAAAAAATGGCATTGAATTTTGGAAAAATAATTTAGAAACCTTAAAACGAGCCGAAAAAACATACAATGTTCCTCAAGAAATTATCGTTGCCATTTTAGGCATTGAAACTAACTATGGTCATAATCAAGGGAAACACCCCGTCTTAGAAACCTTGGCAAGGCTCTCTTTTGGCAAGCACCGTCGCAAAAAATTCTACAAAAAAGAACTTCAAGAGTTTTTACTAATGTCACGTGAAAACACCCTAGCACCACTCTTAATTAAAGGCTCTTATGCAGGTGCGCTTGGCTACGCACAATTTATCTCCAGCTCCTACCGATACTATGCAGTAGATTTTGATTTTGATGGCAAGGTGGATCTATTTTCTAGCCCTGTTGATGCCATTGGCTCAATTGCTAATTATTTTGACAAGCACCAGTGGCATGATTTTGGCGCTTATGCCCGCCCGATTACGCTTAAAAACTCTCAATTAAAACAAGCAAAATCAAGTACCAACAAGCCTAAGAAAAACGCCAAGTATTGGCGTAGTAAAGGCTTTCGCATTGATAGCGATATTAATGATAAAACCAAACTCGCTTTTATCAAACTGCCTCAAGACAATAACTCAGAAACCTGGCTGACTTTTTGGAATTTTTACGTATTAACTCGTTATAATCATGACAATAGATATGCGATGACTGCGGTGCATTTATCTGAAAAATTAAAGCAGCAATTCAACCTAACTCACCCTTAATAATATGCAATTGAAAAAACTATTAATTACCTCAATTACCATCATAGCGCTTAATACGCAAGCAGCAATATTTATCACCCCTAAAGCGCCAGGAATTAGTGCTGCAGCCTATACAGTGCTAGATTTTAATTCTGGAAAAACGCTTGCTAGCAACAACGCACACGAACATCGTGCACCTGCCAGCCTCACTAAGCTAATGACTGCATACGTGGTTTTTCAACTCATTAATGATGGCCGCGCCAGTCTTGATGATGAAGTTCGTATTAGTAAAAAAGCTTGGAAAACAGGTGGGTCAAAAAGCTTTGTTGAAGTGGGTAAAAATATCAAGCTAGAAACCTTATTAAAAGGCATGATTATTCAATCTGGCAATGACTCCGCTGTAGCACTGGCTGAGCATATTGCTGGTACAGAAGGAACATTTGCCACTTACATGAATGAATATGCACGTGAGCTAGGCATGAAAAATTCACGTTTTGAAAATGCTTCAGGCCTGCCTCACAAAGACCAGTACACCACCGCATCTGACATGGCACTTTTGGCAGCTGCCACCATTCGCGACTTTCCAGAGTTCTACCCATGGTACTCACAAAAAGAATTTACTTATCATGGTATCAAGCAGCGCAACCGCAACAAGCTACTATGGAGTGATCATACGGTTGACGGACTTAAAACTGGCTTTACCAAAAAAGCAGGCTACAACTTAGTTGCCAGTGCTAATCGTGTGGGTATGCGCTTAGTTTCAGTGGTGCTAGGCTCAACTGGCGTTGAAGCCCGAACTGCACAAACACAAAAAATTCTAGACTATGGTTTTCGTTTCTTTGAAACTCAGCGTCTAAAAGATATCACCAAAGAAGTGCCAATTGCTAGCGCCACTCAAGACACACTTAAAGTGGGTACGATTAGCCAAGCTAGCTTTACTCTAGCACGTGGACAATTCAAACTATCTGATCAAGTTATCCAGCTTAATAGTGGACTAGCAGCACCAATAAAAAAAGGCGATTCAATTGGAAAATTACTCATTCAGTTTGAAGGAAAAACCATTGCTAGCGTACCATTAGTAGCACTTGAAGATGCTGAACAAGCAGGATTTTTCTCACGCATGTTGGAGAAAGTTGGGCTTTAATGGTCTTTCTTAACGGCGAATTTATCCCCAAAGATCAGGCCTCTATTTCAGTAATGGATAGAGGTTTTTTGTTTGGAGACGGGGTTTATGAAGTAATTCCGGTCTACAATAATCAAATTTTTCGCCTAGATGAGCACCTAAAGCGCTTGCAAAACAGCCTGGATTCCACCCATATAACCAACCCTTACAAGAAAGATCAATGGCAAAAAATTCTACTTGAATTGCTTAAGCATTCAGCAGAAAAAAACCAATCACTTTACTTGCAGGTTACACGTGGTGTTGACAGCATCAGAAAGCATAGTTTTGACAAACTCACTGCCACTGTATTTATAGAGTCAAACCCCNTAATCCCAANAACCAAGACTGAGCTAGAAAAGGGCTATTGCGCTATTACTCAGCCAGATTTTCGCTGGGAGAGATGCGACATTAAAGCCACCTCATTATTAGCCAATATTATGTACTCGCAGCAAGCCAAGCAACATCAAGCTGAAGAAGTTATCTTGCATCGCGATAATCAAATCACCGAAGGCGCCACATCAAACCTTTTTATCATTAAAGACAACACTCTATTCACCCACCCTACTGGCAAACATATTCTTTCTGGTATCACCCGTGACTTGGTACTAGAAAGTGCCAATGCTTGCTCGATACAAGTTAACCAAACTGCATTTTCTATAACGGATTTAATGGCTGCCGATGAAGTGTGGATTTCTAGCTCAACTCGTGAAATTATGCCCATCACCAAAATTGACAATCAGCTAATTAACAAAGGTCAAATAGGCGAGCACTGGTCGCAAGTATACGACCATTATCAGCAATTAAAATATGCATGACCAAACGGATATACGCTTAGATCAACTAGAAGATTGGCTAGAGATCTTTTTTGATGATGCTAATTTCACTCTTTCCAAGGCGAGTGATGATGCCAGTTTTAGGCGTTATTTTCGCATTGAACGTAGCAACCTTAGCTTTATTGCAATGGATGCACCACCAGAAAAAGAGAACTCTAAACTGTTTGTGGAGATTGCTGAGCTACTGCGTGATAACAACATTCATGCACCAAAAATTATTGACAAAGACCTAGAGCAAGGTTTTTTACTCATCGAGGATTTAGGCAACACTACCTTTTTACAAGCACTCGATAATAAAACAGATCTCAATCTGTACAAGCTAGCAATTGATGAATTAGTCAAAATTCAACAAATTGATGTCGCCACCTACCCACTCAATCAATACAACCACGATCTATTAAATACCGAGCTAGAATTACTCATTGATTGGTATTTACCCAAAGATATCAACCAAAATTCATTTGCAAATTTACGCAGTTTATTTGACCAATTAATACAAAATTCACTCAGCTCACCTCAGGTATTTGTTCACCGGGATTATCACTGTAGAAACTTGATGATCACCCATGAGAAAATCACGGTTATTGATTTCCAAGATGCCGTTATTGGCTCAAACACTTACGATTTAGCCTCACTGCTAAAAGATGCTTACTTCGAATTAAGCCCTTTTGAAATTAAAATATTGCTTGAATATTACTACCAGCAAGCCAATGTTCAGACCCCTTTTGAAGAATTTGAAAAACAGTTTGATTTGATGGGCCTACAACGCCATCTCAAAATTTTAGGAATTTTTAAACGTCTTTCACTTCGTGATGGCAAGCATCAATATTTAGACGATATTCCTTTGGTTAAAAAATACGCACTACAAATGGCTGATAAATATCCTGAATTTAAATTTTTAGAGGATATNTTATGATCGCTATGATTCTCGCAGCTGGCCGTGGTGAACGCATGATGCCACTCACCGAGAACACTCCAAAGCCACTGATCAAGGTTAAAGGAATAACACTTATTGAGCATTCAATTAATGCGCTTAAAAAAGCAGGAATAATTGATATCGTGATTAATATTGCCTACTTAGGTGAGCAGATTAAAACTCACCTAGGTGATGGCTCAAAATTTGGCATAAACATCACTTATAGTGACGAATCTTTAGGCGTGTTAGAAACTGCTGGCGGCATTATCAAAGCTCTGCCGCTATTAGGCGATAAACCTTTTATCGTAATTAATTCCGATGTCTTGTGTGATTATAACTTATCTCAACTGACACTACCCATTGGCGCATTAGCGCATTTAGTGCTGATTGACAATCCGGCCCATAACTCCAATGGAGACTTTTCGCTCATTAACACCCATCAAGTGATTACAGCATCCAGAAAAAGTTTTACTTTTTCAGGGTTTGGCATTTATCACCCTGATTTTTTCAAAAATCATCTAAATGTTCAAGGCAAACTACCACTTTACCCCCTACTCAAAGAAGCACTAGCTAGCAATCAACTCAGTGGCGAACATTACACAGGCTATTGGCAAGATATCGGTACACCTGAGCGCTTAGAGCTGGCCAATAATCCAAAAAATTGAGAAAAATCAGCCATTTTAAAAATTTTCTAAATTTTTGACTAACCTCTAGAAAGACCATTCTTAATTCTTCAAAAACCTTTAAATAAGCCGTTTTCAGCCTCTTTTAAACAAGATTAAACCAACAAAACACCAAAATTTAGCTTACCATCAAGCCATTTGCACTTTTTCCGAAATTTTTAAAAAATTAATAAGTGTTATACCTCTATTAATTTATAGTTGATAACCAATAGATATCCCAACCAATATCAGCACTGTTCCAGTAGTTCTATTTAAATACCTAATCTTATCATTTTCAATCCACCTTCCAACATAACTCGCTAGTGTTGCATAACCTAGCATAATCACCACATCAACCATTAGCAAGGTAATGAGTATTATGCTAATTTGATTTGTCTGATCTAGTTCTGGCTGGATAAATAAAGGAATAAATATAATTAAAAATACAGTCGCCTTAAGATTTAGCAAATTTATAAAACTTGCTTTTAAAAAATGCTTGTAAGCAGTAAATTTTTTGGTGGTTTGATTATGCGCCAAATCAACATACTCAGATTTGCTCGTCCATTGTTGAATACCTAATGCCACAAGATAAACAACACCCAGCCATTTAATCGATGCAAATAAAAACGCATTAGAGGNAACAAGAAGTCCGATACCAATCGACACAAATACAATTTGAACACCGTAGCCAACTTGCAAGCCCATAATCGTATATATGGATTTTTTAAAACCATAGCGAATACTTTGATTAATAGTCGTAATCGCGCCAGCACCTGGAGAAAGGCTAATAAAGAAAGATGCTATTAATAAGCTAAGCCAAGTATCAAGATTCATTAGTTTTTTAGTAAAAAGGCCACATTACTGTAAAGAACTAAGTTTTTTGCTCATAATATTTATCGAATCGTTATTGGTAAAATAATTAAGTTTTATGTCCCTTTAATTTTATAAGATAGCTCATCTCGCTCTAATATTGAAGAAAATATATATAATTTTATTTTAAAATCTAACATATAGATTTGCTTAAATGGTATTCCTTAGTTGCCTTAGGATTAACAATTCTTTCATCAAATGATAAATTTTTAATAGGATTTTCTATTGTGATAATTTCTGGAGTTTCATTTAGATTAAGAATTAGACTGATAATATAGTCATCTTTATATTCTTGTGCTTTCTTATATTCTTTTTCTGTTAACCTGAATTTTCCTTTAGACTCTCTAATTCCTTTTATTTCTG
>JGI26271J51732_1000485_pt1 | contig 17909 bp, 20 predicted proteins | sample SaaInlV_110m_DNA_FD_51732 | JGI IMG/M metagenome (IMG submission 51732)
GCTTTCTTTGCTGCTGCTGCTTTCTTTGCTGCTGCTGCTTTCTTTGCTGCTGCTGCTTTCTTTGCTGCTGCTGCTTTCTTTGCTGCTGCTGCTTTCTTTGCAAGATATTCTTTTAATTTTGATGATGCAAGATCAAGGGTTTTTGTAATTCGCTCTTCAGCTTTAGTTCGTCTTTCAAGTTCTTTTACAACTTTTGCAGCAGTTTGATGACTAGTACTTATTGTGCTGCGAAGTGAAGGCTTTGTTTTAATTTGTTTTTTAATTTGTGTTGTAATTTTTGATTTAATATCATCAAATGTAGAAACTTCATCTGTTGTTTTTTTCAAGGTTTTTTGTCTACTTTTAATTTCAGAAATTAATTCNTGAACATGATCATCTAATGAGCGTAATCTAGCCTCAGCATTTTGTTTTTCTTCAGGAGTTTCAGCAAATTCAATTTCCTGTTTAATTTGTTCAATGACTTCCTTTTCATTATTTACTCGTTCTTCAGCAGCAGATATCAATCTTTGAATACTCTCTAATTGAGAATTTTTTCTATTAAGGGTGTCTGAAACATCTGAAACATCTTCTTTCTCAGATTCAATTTTTTTATCAATTGTTCGTAATCCGGTTGTAGAACGTTTTTCAGTAGACTGAAGTTGTTTAAGTTCATTTTCAGAATTTTGTTTTAATTCGATTGCTTCTTTCTTTTTTTGGCGTAATTCAATTACTGTTTTTTCTAAGGATGACAATACTGTTCTAAAATAAAAGAGTCGATTAAGTTGTTAATATGATCAGGATTTGACTTTTCGGTTAAGAAAATTAACCAATATTGATCTGTAAAATTGTTTTTTTAAAAAATATTAGTGATGATATTTCATAAAAATCATGGAATTTCATCCAAAAAATTTACCCATTTCAAAAATATATGATCTAAAAAATGAAAATGATGCAGTACAAGCAGTTGATGACATGGTAGAATTAGGATTTAAAAACAAGAAAGAAGGTTTCAAAGTTTTAATGCCAAAAGAAACAAAAATTGCAAAAAGAATTGGGTATACNGTTACAACAGGGGTGACAAAAGGCCTTCGACAAAAAAANGAAACTAGAGATGTCAAATATTGGACATATCATCACGATGATGAACACTTTGCAATAGTTTTGATAGATAATTCAGCCCTTACAGAATTAGGTTTTTGATTTATCAAAAATNTGATATAATTTTGTTCTATTAGCCATCACACCAGCAAGCATAATTCCAATGATAGTTCCACCNATTACATCCATTGGAAAATGTTGTAAAACATACAATCTGCTAATAGATATCATTGCAGGATATACAAATATCAAATATGCACCACGCGGGAATCTTTCTGANAATGCATAACCTAAGATAATTGCAAATATCATTGATCTGGCTGCATGTCCAGAAGGNTATGANGCATCAAAACTACCTTCACAAAACAATGCAAAGGTATCACGGCTAATTTCTACAGGAAATTCAACACCAAAGTATTCAAAATCAGGTCNCTCNCTATCAACACCACATTTGATGTATCCTGTGAGAAGAGTAGAAATTACAATTAAAATTAAAAGAGTNATTCCAANCCTACGGGTTTTTGGAATCAATAATACTATAATTGCAAATATCATCATATTGAAAACATCTCCACTTTCAGTAACATATTGCATAACAATGTCCAAAGTAGGATTTCCAATATTTTCTGAAAAATACAAAATTATACTTTGATCAAAATCATCAGTTACTTCAGAAAATACAAGAGCAGTCAAAATAAGAAATAGAGCAGTCAGTAAGACAAAAGAACGAGACCGAATATCAAAGAGCCAGTTTTGCAATTAATTAACCTCAAGTATACATTTTTTGATTTTTATTAATACATAACTTTTGAAAACACAAATCACACAATACAAACAAAATTCATAAAAATAATTATGATCGGCTCAAAGATTTTAACCAAGTGCATAATAGAATAGGCGTGAAGGTACTCACATTAGATGACTTTGAGTTAAAAGGCAAAACAGTTTTTGTAAGAATGGACATGAATTGTCCAATAGATCCAGAAACTAATGAAATTTTAGGGACTAAGCGGATTGAAGAAGCAATTGAAACCCTCAAATCATTAAAAGATTCCAAAGTAGTGATAGCATCACATCAAGGAAGGGTGGGAAATAACGAATATACTGGAATGAGCAAACATGCAAAAGTTCTTGAAAAGTTAATGGGTCAAAAAATAAAATATGTAGAAGATACCATTGGAGAAGCTGCCCAAAATGCAATCAAAAATTTAGAAGATGGAGAAATATTACTTTTAGATAATCTAAGATTATGTGCTGAAGAAAATTATGAATTTTCTCCAGAAAATGCGGCAAAGACAATAATGGTTTCAAGATTATCAAAATTATTTGATCTTTGTGTATTAGATTCATTTCCAAGTGCACATAGATCACATCCATCCATAGTAGGATTTGCACAAGTATTACCAGCATGTGCAGGAAGAATTGTTGAAAGAGAAGTAAGAAACTTGGATGAAATAATGACTGTTGCAAAAGCACCGCATGTAATTATTTTAGGAGGATCCAAAGTACCAGATAGACTAGAAGCTATCAAATTACTGATTCAAAATGGACGTGCAGATCATGTTTTACTAACAGGGTTAATTGGAAATGTGTTCATGCGAGCTCAAGCACGAATTAAATCACCTTTAGGAATTAAAAGAGAAGATGAAGTTGTTGCAAAAGCACATTCATTGATAGGAGATTATCCAGATGTGTTTGCAACTCCAGTAGACATTGCAATTGACAAAGATGGTGAAAGAATAGAGATGGATGTTAGAGAAATTGGTAAAGGTGATAAAATTTTTGATTTAGGACCTAAAACAGTAGAATATTATTCAAAATTAATTTCAGGTGCTGGAACGGTATTCATTAGTGGTCCTGCAGGATTTTTTGAAAAAGAGAATTTCAAATATGGAACAACACAAATGCTTAATTCAGTTGCAAATTCAATGGCAACAACAATTGTAAGTGGAGGTCATTTAACAACGGCATTAAAACAACAAGGATTGGCAGATAAAATCAACCATATTAGTACGGCAGGAGGAGCATTGGTACTATACCTAACTGGAGAAAAACTACCAATGATGAAAGCATTAGAAAATGCTGCAACAAAATACAGATCTAAATAGAAGACTTACAAGAAGGGTTTGGACAAATTCTTTCTTCAGAAGTTCCAAGATAAACATCATGATTACAAGAATCACAGTGAAATTTTTCAATAGGATCAAATAATTTTAAAAAAATAGTAGTAAAATTTTGAGCAATATTTCTCACAAGACCAGAATCACAAAGATCATTGAATAAAGATTCAGTGTCATCAATTATCCAAGAAGGATCTACATCATTTTCAGATTTAAGAATTTCAAAGATATCATCATTTGTAAATTTTGTATCAACATCATTAAATTTTTCAAAAATTATTTTTCGGATTTGTAATGAAATTGGGATTAAAGGAACAAAATCACTCATGCTAATACAGATTCTCAGCCTCTGCTTTTAGGTTATCTATACCGGCAGAATCATCAAGATTAGAACCAAGATAGGTATACAATGCAGATTTAAGGACTTTTAGAGAAAGTAAAGCACATTTTATTCTGACAGCTTGTAAATGCTCAAGACCTAATTCGCCTAAAACATCATTTTTTTCAATTTTCCTAACATCATCAAGAGATTTTCCCTTAGTTATTTCAGTTAAGACAGAAGTGCACGCCATACAAATTGCACAGCCTTTTCCATGAAATTTGATATCAGTAACTTTTTGATCATCAATTTTCATATCAATATCTATACTATCACCACATAATGGATTAGAATCATGAAATGTAACATCATGGTTTTCAATTTCCCCATAATTGATAGGATTTCTTGAATAATCAACTATCATTTCATGATAGATATCAGCACCACTACTCATAACTTAAACACCTTTGCTACAGTATTTAATGAGTTGATAAGAGCATCAACATCTGCTTTTGTATTATAAATATAGAAACTAGCTCTAGAAGTTGCAGCAACATCTAGTCGTTCCATTAAAACTTGAGCACAGTGATGTCCAGAACGAAGTGCAATTCCCTCTTCATCAATAATTTGAGCAACATCATGAGGATGTACATCTGCAAAATTAAATGAAATTACACCACCACGTTTTGTAATATCTTTAGTACCATAGATTTGAAGTCCTTTAACTTTTGAAAATTCTTCCATAGCATATTTTGTTAATTCAATTTCATGTTGTCGCACATTATCCATTCCAATTTTTGAGAGATAGTCAATTGCAGCTCCAAATCCAATTACATCTGCAATGTTTGGAGTTCCTGCTTCAAATTTGTAAGGTAAATCATTCCAAGTAGTTTCATACTTGTGAACTTCTCTAATCATATCACCACCACCATGAAATGGATTCATTGTTTGCAATACAGATTTTCTAACCCATAAAACACCAATTCCAGTAGGTGCCAACATTTTATGTCCAGAAAATGCAAAGAAATCACAACCTAAAGTTTCAAGATCAACTTTCATGTGAGGTACGGCTTGAGCACCATCAATCAAAGTAGGGACACCTGCAGCCTTACATTTTGAAATAATTTTTTCAGCATCAGTAATGGTTCCAAGAACATTAGACATCAAACTAAAAGTTACAAGTTTTACTTTTCCAGTTGCAAGATATTTATCAAGATCATCTAAATTTAATTGTCCATCATCATTCATTCCAATGTATTCTAATTTTGCACGTTTTTCTTGAGTAAGTAATTGCCATGGTACAATATTGCTATGATGTTCATATTCAGTAGTTACAATAATGTCACCTTCATTAATGTGAGGTCTGCCCCATGCATATGCAACTAAATTAATTGCTTCAGTTGTACCTCTAACAAAAATAAGCTCTTGTCTATTTTTTATATTTACAAATTTTGCAATTTTATCTCGTGCAGATTCGTATGCTTCAGTAGATTCCTCAGCAAGAGCGTATACTGCACGATGAATGTTTGCATTATGATTTCGATAATAATCAGTAATAGCATCAATTACTTGATTTGGTTTTTGGGTTGTTGAAGCATTATCCAAATAAACAAGAGGTTTGTTATCTCTAACGGTTCGAGATAAGATTGGAAAATCTTTTCTAATATTTTCAAAAGAGGAATCAGTACTTTGCAATTTTTAAATCTCCACAAAAATTTCNTTATTATCAATTTTAACTGGATAAACTTGAAGTGCAGTTTCAGCTGGAAGGTTATTTGGTTTACCATTAACTAAATTGAAAACAGAAAGATGTAATGGACATCNAACACCTTCATCACTAAGAAATCCAGTAGAAAGATCAGCATCAGCATGAGTACAAATTAGATCAGTTGCATGAATAGTACCATTAAGATTTGCTATGAGAAGTTTTTTACCATCTTGAACAAATCCAAAAAGTTCACCTTTTTTCACTTGATCTAAACTACATGCTTTAATCCACTCAGACAAAAAAATCACCGATACTTGTAGTGTTGTTCAATTTCAGAATTTTCATCATAACGAGTTTCTTCAATTTCAACAAACTTTGCCAATTCCTCATCAGTATTAATGCTAAGCTCACGATTATCCCATTTTGATTCAATAAGATATGCAATCCAAGCTCTAACTTGAAAAGACATTTTTCGTGAAAGTGGTTCTAAGAAACCTTCAACAATAGTTCTTTCAGCCTCTTCATGACTAAGACATCTAGTTTTAAGATAGAAAATTTGTTCCTCATCAATTTGTGCAACAGATGCAGAGTGCGTTGCTTTTACATCATTAGTAAATATTTCCAATCCAGGAATTGCATCAGATTTTGCGTCTTTATCTAATAGAATTGAACGACCAGATAAGAAAGAGTTTGATTTAGATGCATTTTCTTTAATTCTAATCATTCCTTTGAAAAGAGATTTAGATTTATTTCGAAGAATAGATTTTTCAACCACTCTTCCTTCAGTAGATGGACTTTCATGATTTACATTAGTTTGAATATCAAATGTTTGTTCATTATTTCCAAAAATAACTTCAGAGTCATTAGAAGATGCACCAGTACCATTAAGGAAATATTCAATTTTATATCTAGACAACATTGAACCAAATAATCCAGAATACCAATTCACTTTAGCATCCTGACCTAAATCAGTACGCTTTGTAGAAAAAGTTACGGCATGTTGGTCCATCATTTGTAAAGTAGTAATATCCAATTGGGCATTTGCAGCAACACTAGTATTCATTAATTCCAAATATGCTTGTTGAGTTTGAATATTTGGAGAATATAATTCTTGAATAAGTGTGGATTTGCTACTCTCATCTGCAAAAATAATATTTCTAGAAATAGTAGAATGTCCATCTTCAGAAAGACACGTCAAAAAGTGAATTGGTTTATCTAAAACAAAATTGCGTGGTATGTGGATAAATATACCAGAATTAAATGCAGCATTATTCAAAGCTGTAAATTTATCATCTTTGGGATTTGATGCATCTAATGCTTTTTTTACCAATTCAGGATTATTTTGAATTGCATCAGATATTGAAGAGATTACAACACCTTGAGATTTTAATTCATCAGGTAAATTGATTTTATGGATATTAGTTCCAATTTGGATAATACAAATTTCATTATCTAATTCACTCAATCTTTTTTGAAGAAAAGCAGGAACTGTTTCAGTAGTTGTTATTGAAAGAGAGACTTTTTCAGGATCCATTTTTTTAGCATCAGTATACTTGTTGTATAACGGAGATGTCTCAATTGGAAGACTATCGTAAATTGATAATGAATTTCTTCTATAATCTTTAAGCCAATCAGGCTCATTTCTAGACGAAGAGATCTCATCAATGTGAGTAGTATTTAATTTAGAAAGAAGTTCTTGAGACATGGTTAATCATTGGGTTTTATAATTATCCTACAGAGTCATCCATTTCTAATTTAATGAGTCTGTTTAATTCAACTGCATATTCCATTGGTAATTCTTTTGTAAATGGCTCCATAAATCCATTAACAATTAATGATAACGCATCTTCCTCACTAAATCCTCTAGACATAAGATAGAAAATTTGCTCATCACCAATTTTTCCAACTGTTGCTTCGTGAGTAATTGTTGCATCCTCTTGATCAATTACCATGTATGGATAAGTATCAGTTTTAGAAGTATCATCCATCAGTAATGCATCACATCTAACAGTAGATTTCACACCAGTAGCACCTTTAGCAACATTTAGCATTCCTCTATAAGTTGAACGGCCATCCAATCTACTTACAGACTTTGATGTAACCTTAGAAGTAGTATTTGGTGCAAGATGTACCATTTTAGCACCAGTGTCTTGATGTTGACCTTTACCTGCAAATGCAATAGATAATGTCTCACCATAAGCTCTTTCACCCATAAGATAGACTCCAGGATATTTCATTGTTAATTTACTTCCAATGTTTCCATCAATCCATTCAACTGTTGCACCTTCATATGCATAAGCACGTTTTGTTACAAGATTGTAAACATCTGAACTCCAGTTTTGAATAGTAGTGTATCTTAATTTTGCGTCTTTGTGTGCAACAAGTTCTACAACAGCAGAGTGAAGGGATTCAGAAGAATATACAGGAGCAGTACAACCTTCGATATAGTGTACTTCAGCACCTTCATCAACAATGATTAATGTTCTTTCAAACTGACCAATATTTTCTGCATTAATTCTAAAGTATGCTTGTAAAGGCATGTCAATATGAACACCTGGTGGAACATAGATGAATGAACCACCACTCCATACAGCACTGTTCAATGCTGCAAATTTGTTATCCTCTGGAGGAATAATTTTGCCAAAATATTTTTTGAATAATTCAGGATGATCAATTAAAGCTTGATCAGTATCTAAAAACAAAACACCTTGTTTTGCTAAATCTTCTCTTAAACTATGATAAACAACTTCAGATTCATATTGTGCACCTACACCGGCTAAGAATTTCTTTTCAGCCTCTGGAATTCCAAGTTTATCAAAAGTATTTTTGACATTTTCTGGAACATCATCCCAATTTTTTTCTGTTTTATCAGATGCTTTGGCATAATAATAGATATTTTGGAAATCAATAACACTAAGATCTCCACCCCAAGTTGGCATTGGTTTATTCATAAAGATCTCATAAGAACGTAATCTGAAATCGAGCATCCATTGTGGCTCATTTTTCATTTTACTAATTTCAATTACAGTATCTTTAGAGAGTCCTTTCTTACTAAGGTGAACATACATTTCAGTAGAATCTTTAAAATCATATTTTGTATAATCTATATCCATATTTTCAGAAGATACATTCTCAGTTGCCATGCTTGACATAACCGCGTTATATTATAAATATATGAGGAAAAGTAGGTAGAGCTAAATAGCTTAAGCTAAAGTAAACTCAAGATAAATTCAAAGACATTTTCATAGCATCAAATGCACCTGCAACAGTATGAACTTCTGCAACAGTATTTTTGACTTTGAATTTTTTTAATTCATCTGAAGTAAATGGACCTATAGAAACAACAGATAGTTTTGTAAGATTNTCAAGTAATGTATCAGTACCATAATCCTTGGACATTATCTCAAAAAATCCACGAACAGAAGAAGCACTAGTAAATACCACCCCATCAACTTTATTTTGAGAAAATAATTCTCGAAATCCATTCCATTGAGTAGTATCTCTAAATGCACAAACATCATACAGGTGAATTTCTAAAGCATCAATTCCAATCTTGGAAAGTAATTCTTTTAGAAAAGGTGTAGATGCACCACTACGTGGAACAATAACTTTTTTTCCAACAGCATTAAGTCTTGTAAATTCTTCACCAACACCAACTGATGAAAAAGTTGTAGGTTGATGGTTTACTTTAATTCCTTCTGCTTCAAGTGCAAGGGAAGTTTTAGGACCAACAGACATCACAATAGTATTTGCAACTGCTAATTGTAATTTTTCAATTTTTCTAGATTGTTTTGCAGTATCAAATAATAATTTAACAGCTTTTGAACTCATAAAAACAGAATAATCAGGATCATATTTTGATATCGATTCTAAAAATTCATCAACAATTTTTTCACCTTTACTTACTAGTTCAATTGTAGGTAATGGAATTGGAGTTGCATTATTTTGTTGAGCAAGTGAAATAAATTCAGAAGCATCATCTTTTGAACGAGTTATTGCAATTGTTTTACCAGTTAACATTATTTCCATCCAATAACATCAGACAAATCAACTACTTTACCAATAATGATATTTGTAGGAGGAATAATTTTATTTTCTTTAACTTTTTTTGCAATATTTGTAACAGTACCTTTAATCATTTTTTGTTGAGGGGTTGTTCCATTTTGAATTACAGCAACAGGAGTTTTTTTATCTAATCCACCAGATATCAATTGTTTACAAATAACATCAATTCTAGATAGACCCATCATAATTACAATAGTATCCACAGATTTTGCAAGATTTTGCCATTTGACAATCTCTTGTTTCTTTTCAGGATCCTCATGACCTGTAACAAAAACTACTGATGAGGCATACTTTCTGTGAGTAAGAGGTATTCCAGCATATGTGGCAGAACCAATTCCAGAAGTAATTCCAGGAACAATTTCATATTTTACTTTATGATCTTTTAGAAATTCAGCTTCTTCACCACCACGTCCAAAAATAATTGGATCTCCACCCTTTAGTCTAACAACATTTTTTTTAGATTTTGCATATTCAACCATTAAATCATTAGTAGTATTTTGATGAGTTGTGTCATCACCAACTGCACGTCCAACATAGATTTTTTCAGCAGTTTTAGGAATCATAGAAATAATTTTTTTGCTTACTAATCTATCATACAAAACAACATCTGCTTTTTGGATTAATTCAACTGCCCGTAAAGTAATTAATTTACTATCGCCAGGTCCGGCTCCAACAAGATACACTTTTCCAGTCATGATTTATTCCATTCCTCCACTTTTTCCCTCCAATTTAATGCAAGATCATTGATTCCCTTACTACGTAGTTCCTCTCCTACTTGTCTGCCCAAAGATTTGGGATTATTCTTATCACCAGATCTAGTAACGTGTAAAGATTGTTTACCATCAACAGAAAAAGCAGATACAGACAATGTCATTTCAGAACCATTTGATTTTGCATATGCGCCCAAAGGAAATCTACATCCAGAATCAATAAAATCAGATAAAGCACGTTCAGCCTCAATTTCTAATCTAGAATCAAGATCTTCAATTTTTTTAAGCATTTCAATTGTTTGAATATCATCAATTCTTGCAACTATTGCAATAGCACCTTGACCAGGTGAAGGAGAAAAATCATCTATCGATAAAAAAGTAGATTGAATATCAACACCCAATCTAGAAATTCCAGCTTGTGCAAGTACTATGGCATCATAATTTTCTTCAGATGTTTTTTTAATTCTAGTTTCAATATTTCCACGAATTGGTTTAACAACAACATCAGATCTTTTTCTACTAACCTGTACAGCACGTCGCAGTGAACTTGTTCCAATAACAGAACCGGCTTTAATTTCATCTAAAGAAGAACCATCAGATGAAATGAATACATCATTTACTTTTTCACGTTTTGGAATTGATGCAATTATAAGATTATCAGCTAATTCAGAAGGAACATCTTTAAGACTATGAACTGCAAAATCAACTTCTTTTTCTGCAACAGCTCTATCAATTTCTTTTTCAAAAATACCTTTTTGTTCAATAGTAAATAATGGTCTTGTATCAGTATCACCTTTAGTAGTGATAGGTTTAATTTCATATTCAGAATCAGGATTTATTTTTTTTAATTCTGAAATTACCCAATTTGTTTGAGTCAGAGATAATTTACTACCTCTTGCACCAACTAAATATTTCAATTTTTCACCGACTTTAATGCAGTATGATATGCATCTAATGTTTTGTTTAGATCATTTTCAGTGTGAGCATCAGATAAGAAAACTACTTCAAATTGAGAAGGAGCTATAAAGATACCTTCCTTTAACAAAGTTCTAAATAATTTTTGGAATTTTTTGCCATTTGCTTTTTTTGATGTATTATAATNAACTACAGGCGTATCAGTAAAGAAAATCTGAAACATNGAGGCTGTAAAATTAATTTGGTGAGGAATATTCATGTCAGTTGCCATATCATCCAATGCAGTAGAAAATAGCAAATTGAATCTTTCAAGTTTAGAATATAGTTTATTTTTCATTTTATTCATCGTCTTAATAGAACTGATTGCAGCACTTACAGAAATTGGATTTCCAGCAAAAGTGCTTGCTTGGTAAACATTTCCTCCAGGAGAGAGTAAATCCATAATTTCTTTTTTACCACCAACAGCAGATATAGCAAATCCATTACTCAAAGCCTTAGCCAATGTAGTAATATCAGGTTTAATTCCAAAATGTTGTTGTGCTCCACCAGGTGACACTCTAAATCCAGTAACAACTTCATCAAAAATTAAAGGAATGTTATTTTCTTTAGTAATTTTTCTTAAATCTGAAAGAAATTTTTTTTCAGGTAAAATTAAACCCATGTTAGCTAAAATTGGTTCAACAATTACACCGGCAATATCTTTATGTTTAGAAATTGTTTTTTGTAAATCTTCAATATTATTATATTCAACTACAAGAGTATTTTTTGAAACTTCATCTAATCCACCATCAGATACAGAGATTCCATTATGTGCAGAACCAGAACCGGCTTTAACTAAAACAGAATCATGTGCACCATGATAGCATCCTTCAAATTTAATAATTTTTTTCTTTTTTGTAAATCCACGAGCTAATCGAATNGCAGTCATAGTAGNTTCACCNCCAGTATTCATCAATCGTACTTTATCCATTGAAGGAAAATTTGCAAGAATTAATTTTGATAATTCTATTTCAGATTCAGTAGGAGTACAATACAATGTACCTTTCAAAAGTTGCTTAGAGACAGAAGAAATAATTTCTTTTCTTCGATGTCCCAAAAGTAATGCACCATATGCATTACAAAAATCAATGTAACGTCGATTATCTGCATCCCAAATATATGCACCATTTGCTTTTTTTGTAAAAAATGGGTAAGGTTCAAAATATCTTACAGGGCTATTTACACCTGAAGGGATTACTTTTTTTGCATCATTAAATAATTTTTTAGAAGTAATCATCATTTAGTCCACAATATTGTCATTATTATTCGTAATTTGAGCTCTTTGTGCTTGAAATTTACCACGAAACAAAAACGCTACAATCATAGTTCCAACAAATGGTGCACTCCAATATAGCCATAAATCAATAAAAGTTCCAGATAACAATGCAGGTGCAAACGCCCTAGCAGGATTCATAGATGCACCAGAGATAAATGCTAAAAATAGAATATCCAATCCAACAATCCCACCAATTGCAATACCACTAAATCCCCTCAATCCTTTTGTATATACAACATAAAAAATAACACCCATAAGCATAGCAGAAGCTAAAACTTCTACAGAAAATATTAAAAATATTGAGAAATCATGATTAGGAGCATTAGATCCAAGATTTGCTTTGTCTCCAATAAAATTTAAAACAAAAAGAGAACCCAATAATGCACCAATTATTTCTGCAACAAAATAATACAAAACTTGAATTTTAGTGATATGTCCTGTAATATAATATCCAATAGTAACTGCAGGATTAAAATGAGCTAAAGAGATTTTTCCAAAAGAATAAACTCCGATTAACAATGCAATAAATGGTGCAATAGCAGCAAAGGGAATTCCTAAATCACCATCAAAAAATTCTACGTCATAAACAATCGAACCCGTTGCAAAAACTACAAGAATAAAAGTTCCAATTAATTCTACAGTAAAAATTTGTAAATTAGAATATGTCATCAATTATCACATTCAAGGGAATTAATTAGATTCAAGACATCAACTTTAATTTGATCACGAATTTTTCTAACAGCATCAATAGATTTTTCTTTTGGATCATCAATATTCCAATTATCAATATCATTGACAAATAATGCAGGACATGATTCTTTATCCATACAACCCATGTTGATAGTTTTAATAGAATTTTCAATCATGGAACTAGATAATAATTTGGGTTGATGATTTTTTAAATTAATTCCAATTTCAGCCATCACTAAAACAACAGTAGGGTTAAGATGCAATGAGGGAGTGGTCCCAGCACTAATTACATTGAATTTGTTTTTAGCATATTTTTTAAAAAATGCCTCAGCCATCTGACTTCTTCCCGCATTTTCTAGGCACACAAATAGAACATTATCAGATACGCTCATACTATAACATAAATATTAATTTATATAAATTTAGATTGATATGAATGGAACTAGTCTTCTAAAATGTATTTGTGATGAAACAAGATTTGAAATTTTAGAATTATTACAAAAAAATAACGAATTATGTGTAAATGATTTTGTAAATGAATTAAAAAAAAATCAACCGTTAGTATCACATCATCTAAAGACATTAAAAAAATGCGGTATTGTTAAATCAAGAGATGAAGGAAAAAAGGCAATGTATAAAATTTCAAACAATCAATTATCAGAATTAATTACAAATATTACAAAAACATCAAAAGAAATTCCAAACTTATGTTTGGATAAAAATTGTTGTTAGAATTTTTCAGTGCGTAGTACGCCAACATCACTAACATAAAGAACGATTGCAAAATTTGCAAATAAAGTTCTAGAAACTTCCTCTACAATATCTTGTAATTTTTCTTCTCGTAAAATTATTTCAATTTTAACATTTTTTTCATTTTGTAAACCTTGACCACGCACTCCACGGGCCCCGTTCCCATTGACTTCATAAGTTGTATAACCAGTAATTTTATTTTTAGTTAAAATTTCCATAATATTTTTTTGTGCTAAAATTTCACAAGTTATTGTAAGTAATTTTACAGGATAAAGTTTCATATTAAATCCTTTAACCCATAATTGAATAAGTCTATCGATCCTTCAGGATCATGTAATAAAGATGAAATTGCAAACATGATAGGTAATAAGACAATAATGTTGTAAGGGAAGGTAATTCCCAATGCAGATGTGATGTAAAGACTAGGATTTGCCTGTGGAATTGCATTACGTAAAACTGCAGGTGCAGCAATAAATGAAGCACTAGCTAAAAGAAGACCAAACATCACTGAACCACCCAAGCTAAGACCCATTAGAGTGGCCACAACAACTCCAATAATTCCATTAAAAGTAGGCATAACTATAGCAAATGCAGTAAGAAAAACACCAACTTTTTTGATATCATCTAATCTCTGACCAGCAATTATACCCATCTCAATCATAAAAATTACAATTGCACCAGTAAACATTTCATCAAAAACAATTCTAATAGAACTAAATCCATCCTCACCAATTATGTAACCAATTACAATACTACCAAGTAAAATTACAATGGCCTTACCAGTAATAGATTCTTTTAAAATTTTAGAAAGTTTTGTTTTTGTTTCATCAATTCCAACATCAATATCAGATTTAGAATCATTTGTGAAAGATTGTTTTTTTATACGTATTTGTTTAGAGATAGCCATATTTGTCAAAAATATTGCCATGATAAATGCAACTGGCTCCAATACTGCCAAGACAGCTGCAAGATAACCTTCAGAGGTAACACCTTGAGTTTTAAGAAAAGACAATCCAACTGAAAAAGTCACAGCACCAACGGCACCATAAGTAGAGGCTAATGCATAAGAATCAAAAATATTGAATTTTCCTAATCGTTTTAAAATTTGATAATGATTTAAGGTAAATAACAAAGAAAGACCAATCGCAACAAGCATTGGGATTAACATATTTTCAAATCCAGTATTTCTCATCTCTAAGCCACCATGAAGTCCTATAGCTGCAAGAAGATAGATAGGTAAAAATTCTGAAATTGCTTCAGGGATTTTTAAATCAGATTTTATTCTAGCAGCGATAATTCCAAACAAGAAAAATAAAACTATAGGAGTAAGTAAATTAGATTGTATTAATTGTAAAATTTCCATCGGAATATCTCAAAAAAAAATTGCTGAAATAAAAATCAAGGTATTGAGAAATTAAACAAACAGATGAATGAGATAAGTGAACCCAATTCCCATTGCAGCACTACCAGGAATAGTAATTATCCATGAAAATACAATTTGTCTACTAACATTCCAACGAACAGCTCGTTTTCGTCTGGCAGAACCTGCACCCATAATTGTACCAGTAATAGCATGAGTTGTACTTGCAGGAATACCCAAAGTTGCAAAAATTGCAAGCATTATTCCACCACCTGTTTCTGCTGCAAATCCTTGATAAGGTTTGAGTTTTGTAATTTTTACACCAAGAGTTTTGATTACTTTGTAACCTCCAAAGAAAGTACCAAGTCCCATTGCAGATGCTGCAGCTAAAATCACCCAAAGGGGTATTTCTAGTTCAGGAATCATTCCTGCAGAAAATAGAATTAATGCGATAATACCCATAGTCTTTTGTCCATCATTAGCACCGTGAGTTAAAGCAAACCAAGCAGAAGAAATGATTTGTAAACGTCCAAAAGTTTTGTTAACTATTGTAGGTTTTCGACTTGCAAAAATAGTAATAATTAATCCAGTTAACAGTAAACCAAAAATTATTCCACCAATGGGGGCAATTACAATCCCTGCAAAAACTTTAGTNAATCCACCATAAACTAATTTTTCAAACCCTAGCCCCATAATTCCAGCACCCATTATTCCTCCAACTAANGAATGACTGTTTGAAATTGGTAATCCAAAATANGTACAAAGAGTACTCCAANCAATTGCACCAGCTAATCCACCTATAATCATGTAAACTGTAATATCATCAGGGCTAACAATTCCNTTAGCAATTGTCATAGATACTGCTACACCAAAGATGAAGGGTCCAGCAAAATTTGCTAAAGCAGAAAGGGTGACAGCGTGAATTGGTTTCAAAACACGGGTTCCAATAACTGTAGCAACTGAATTTGCAGAATCATTAAATCCATTTACAAAATCAAAAATTAATGCAACGATAATTGCACCTATTGCTACTTCTATCATTTAATCATCTCAAGTATATTTTAAAACAATATCCTCAATAACATCTGCAACATCTACACATCTATCTGATGCAGTTTCCATTGTTTCATAGATATCTTTTAGTTTGATAATTTTAATTGCATCATCTGTTTCAAAGAGTTCTCGAATAGCCTCACGATACAAATCATCAACAGCATGTTCAATTTCACCGGTATTTCTACAATGTTGGATCATATCTTTAGGATTTTTAATTTTCTGTAATTTTGATACCATATACTCAACTTCTTTGGTAGCTTTGACTAGTTCATTTGCCATTTCTTTACAATATGGNGGAGGCGTAGTAATTTTGTAACTATACACCCTAGCAGCAATTCCATCCATGAAATCAATTACATCATCTATTTTTGATGCAATTCTTTGCATATCTTCACGATCTAAAGGAGTGATGAAGGTTTTATTTAATTCAGAAAAAATATCACGAGTTAAAACATCTGCTTCAGTTTCTAACTTGTGAATTTTTGCTGCTTGTTCAGTGTTACTAAGATCTTCAAATAAAACCACTACAGCCTCAGAGGTTTCAACTGCTTTTTTTGCTAAATTATCTAAAATTTTTAAAAGTGCTTTTTCATTGGATTTAATCCACGATAACCATTGTCCCATAACTCAATTAACTATGATTTTGACTTAAAACTGATCATCATAAAGTATATGGTTCTATATAGAAATAATTGATCGTAAAAAATTTGATTTTGATCGTGTTTTAAAAAAATAAAAAATTATCAAAATGGTTTGTTTACTTCTCGCGTAAACACATAACTTGCAATAGCGATCATTGCAAGTACAAATGCAAAAATTACACCCAGACTGATCAGTATAGGAATACCACCTTCAGATACTCCGGTCATTAATTCTCTAACTAACAAAACAGTATAGGTTACAGGATTTAGTTTTGCAACAACAGCAAGCCAGTTTGGCAATAATTCTAGAGGAAATAATGCAGGACTTAACATGAACAACGGCATACCCATTAAATTTATCATGCCCCAAAAAGTTTCTTGGGACTTTGCAGTTGCAGCAAGAGTTACAGATATTCCAGAAAATCCNAANGAAAATAAAACTACAATGGCCATAATTGGAATAATCATGAAAGGNTTTGGGAAAGTAACTCCNATTGCTAAAGCAATTCCAATAATCAAACTTGCCTGTAAAGCAGCAATCAAAGAAATAGCAGACATTTTTCCTAAAGCAATTGCAGAACGTGAAATTGGAGAAGTTAAGGCCTTATTCATAAAGCCATATCGTCTATCCCAAAGAGTATTGACACCACCAAAAATACTAGTAAAAATGGCAGTAAGAATAATGACTCCAGGTGCCATAAATTCAATATATTCACCATCAAATCCAACAGATTGGATTAGAGGTTGAGTTTCTGAAAAAATATTTCCAACCACAATAATCCAAATTGCAGGTTGAATTAACCGGATTAAAACACCACTACGAGATTTTTTGTATCTTTTTAATTCTCGCCAAAAAATCGTATAGGTATCATACATTAAATTATTCAAGCACGTAACCTCTTCATTTTTGCATGTTCACGTTTTCGATTATATTTTGAATCATCATCTCTAATTTCATGTCCAGTGTAAGAAATGAAGACATCATCAAGTGTAGGTTGGGTTAATGATATAGAAGTAATTTTAATTTCAAGTTGAGAGGAAATTTGAAAAATCTTTGGAATAACTTCAGTGCCATTAGAAACAAAAAGAGTTAATTTCAAATTATCTTCGTTAATTTTTTTTATGAATTCAATTTTTTTTAATTCAGATAAAAAAGAATCACGATTATTGCTTTCATCAATAA
>JGI26271J51732_1000496_pt1 | contig 17672 bp, 14 predicted proteins | sample SaaInlV_110m_DNA_FD_51732 | JGI IMG/M metagenome (IMG submission 51732)
TTACTGCCTTGATTGATGTATTTCTGCAAAAGCCCATTGCCAAAGCACGTCCCATTGTATCCATGTTTCATTCATTTATTTTCTTTGGATTTAGTTTTTATTTATTGGTGAATGTGAATGATGTTCTGGAAGCCTATATCCCTGACTGGACAACCATCGGCAGTAAGAATATTATTGCGAATCTGTTTAATGTGTTTGCAGATATTTTTAGTGTATTTGTGTTAGTTGGAATGCTTTTCTTTCTCTATCGCCGATTTATCCAAAAACCCAAAGTGATGGAATTTAATGCCAATGTGAAATTGCACTCCGGTGTGAGTGCTGGCGGATTGAAAAAAGATTCGCTTATTGTGGGAATCTTTATTTTATTTCATGTAGGCTCACGATGGTTAGGAACAGCCATGCATTTAGCCGAAAATGGGCACACAGATTCTTGGCTACCTACAGCCAGCATTATGTCCGGACTTTTTTCGGATTGGTCTCATGCTTCATTAGAAACTGGGATTCATGTGACGTGGTGGTTGGCCATGGGACTTATTGTTATGTTCCTGCCATATTTTCCACGATCTAAGCATATTCATCTCATGATTGCACCTGTGAATTTGGCGTTGGGTCGCAGAACAGAACGGGGGGCCATGGATGGCGTAACAAATACCGCATCGCCCGGTTCAAAAACATTGTCCGATTTGCCTTGGCCACAAGTATTGGATCCGTGGGCTTGTATCATGTGCACTCGATGCCATGAAGTATGCCCGGCTCACGAAAGCGGAACGCCATTAAGTCCATCTGCGTTGGAAATCAATAAACGATATTTTATCAATGAGCAGGGAAATGCGCTCTTCAATGGTGCCAGTGAAACAGCTTTATTGGATTATGCTATTTCCGATGATGCGGTTTGGTCTTGCACCACTTGTTACGCTTGTGTGGAAGTGTGTCCTGTTGGGAATGAACCTATGATGGACATTTTGGAAATGCGTCGAAATCAGGTTTTTGATGCAAAAATGCCCGACGAATTGGCCGATGTATTACGCAGTTTGGATGAACAGGGAAATTCATTTAATGAATCTGCTCGTCGCCGCTCAAAATGGTCGAAAAAATTAGATTTTAAACTGAAAGATGCCACAAAGGAACCAGTAAAATATCTTTGGTATGTGGGTGATTTTGCCAGCTTTAATCAGAACTGTCAAGACACGACACGAAAAGTAGCGGAAGTATTAACAGCGGCAGGCGTGGATTTTGGTATTATGGGTAAAAAGGAAAAATCTGCAGGAAATGATGTGAGACGTGCCGGTGAAGAAGGACTCTTTGAAGTGTTAGCAGAGCAAAATATTGAAATACTTGAAAAATGTGACTTTGAAGAAATTTTCACCACTGACCCCCACACATTTAATACGCTGAAGAATGAATATCCGGACAAAGGCGGAAATTATACGGTGAAACATTATTCCACTTTGTTACTGGAACTCATCCAAAGTGGCGATATTGAACTCAAGAAAAAATTGGACATTAAAGCCACTTATCATGACCCATGTTATTTGGGGCGTTACAATGGTATTTATGATGATCCACGTGATGTAATGGAACTCTGTGGCATTGATTTGGTGGAAATGCCCCGAAACAAAGAAAATAGTTTTTGCTGTGGTGCAGGCGGCGGACGAGTTTGGCTCCCGGATCATGAAGACATGACCCAACGCCCCAGTGAAAATCGCATCGAAGAAGCCGTTTCTGTTGGTGTAAATAATTTTACAGTGGCGTGTCCCAAAGACATGACCATGTATTCTGATGCAGCAAAAACATCGGGAAATGAAGATACGATGGCGGTGAAGGATATTATTGATTTTGTTCTTGAAGCGATGGATTTACCGGAAGAAAATTTGAATGGATCACAGGATGAACAGGATGTGGAATAAAAGTGTTAATGTATTTCAGTGTTCAGGCGTATGAACAAGTTCATACATTACTATTTGAATACACGAACACTTAAACACACTAAAACTCAAACACTTAATACAATATGAAGAAACAATTTGATTTTAAACCAGACCGTTTTTACAACAGCAACCATCTTTGGTCCAAACAAGAAGATGATGGACGCATAACCATCGGCATGGATGAATTGGGTCTGGATTCATTGGGTGAAATGGCTTATTTAAGTCTGCCGGCGGTAGGCTCACCCGTAGAAATGGGAAAGGTCATGGGATCTATGGAAGCGGCGAAAATGACAGGCGAACTTTTTGCCCCAATTTCCGGAATTGTCGTTGAAAAAAATGATGCCGTTTTGCAAAACCCCTTGTTGGTCAACGAAGACCCATTTGATAAGGGGTGGTTGATTAAAATAGAGCCAGCGAACTGGGCGGACGAATCTGCGGCAATGGTTTCTGGCGATGCGCTTCCTGATTGGATGAAATCTGAAATAGAACGATTTGAAACCCAAGGCATAGCTGGGTGAACACTTGGCGGTATATAGAAAATAACGATGTAACCGCGTCCGCTGGATTGGCGGCGGATGAAGTTCTTGCAAATCGTGCCGGCACCGGCATATCTCAACCCACACTTCGACTTTATACCTACCAACCCTGCGCATTGGTAGGGCGATTCCAGACGATTGAAAATGAATTGAATTTGGATTATTGTGTGAAAAATAAAATCCCTGTCAATCGGAGACCCACAGGCGGTGGCGCTATCATTATGGGAGAAAATCAATTAGGTGTGGCTTTGGCAATTCCAGGAAAATCCGATGAAACATACGCAAGTGTTAGAGAGCGAATGGCGCAATTTTCTCAAGGCATTATTTCCGGTTTGGCGACTTTAGGCATTAATGTTGAATTTCGCCGAAAAAATGATTTGGAAGTGAATGGAAAGAAAATTGCCGGATTGGGGTTACATAAAACAGCTACGGGTGGATTGCTATTTCATGCGTCATTATTAGTGGATTTGGATGTGGCGTATATGCTTAATGTTTTACAAACACCTTTTGAAAAGATTTCAGATAAAGAAATTTCATCTGTAGCAGAAAGAACAACTACGATTCAACGGGAAAATTTAAACCCAATTACGTTGAATAAGGTCCGGCGAACCGTCTTAAATGGATATAAAACAGCTTTTGGCGTAAATATGGAATTAAGTGATTTCTCCCATGAAGAAATGGATGAAATCCGTCAATTAGAAAAAGATAAATACATGGATTCAGGCTGGATATTCCAATCGACTGATGTTACTGATGCAGTTGGAAAATCTATCATTAAAACAGATGGCGGACTGTTGGATATTCATATTGTGCTTGCGGGGAGAATGATTAAATCCGCTTATATCGGCGGGGACTTTTTTACATCCGAACATGCTATTGCCGATTTAGAACAAAGTTTGCGTTGGCATTCGAGTCAGGATAAATCTCTCACAGAAACATTAACTCAAGTGTATGAAAGATGGTCGGGTGATTTAGCAAATTTGCCTATGGAATCCTTAATCAAGGGCTTGATGTCAGCCATTCAAAAAGCGGAAATTATGGCACGAAAACATTCATCAGATCCCTATGGGTGTTTTGTCACCCCAGGAAGTGCCCATGCTTGAAACTACTATTGAATCAATGAACATATCTTTGGGAAATCCTTTTGAAATAAGACGGAAGAACTTCCCCAACGAAATTACATTTTACGGCCCCGGACTAAAACCACACAGCACGTCTGAATTTTCCGGTTCAATGAAAGAGTTTGTTTCCATCAGTGTTACGGGAAATAATTGCGCATTGAATTGTGAACACTGCAACACCAAAATGTTGGACAATATGCTGGATTTGCCGTCGTATGACGGCAGTCTTTTTGATATGGCGAAAAATTTGCAGGAAAAAGGAGCGAAGGGGGTTTTGATTTCAGGCGGCAGTAATATTCGAAATCAAGTTCCGTTACTGCCGCACATAGATGATATGAAGCGAATACGTAAAGAGTTGGGAATGGTCATTCGGGTTCACCCCGGATTGCCTGACGAAGAAACATGCGAAGCGTTAGCTGATGTTGGCGTGGACGGCGTTATGTTAGATATCATCGGTGATCAGGAAACGATTACGGATGTGTATCATTTGGACGCAAAGCCATCCGATTATGAAGCTGTATTAGAACGATTGCAAAGATATAAAATTCCAGCCATTCCCCATATTGTTTTGGGACATTATTTTGGAAAAATGAATGGCGAATGGGCAGCTTTGGATATGATAAAAAAGGTTCCACCGAAAATATTAGTGCTGGTGATATTATTACCACTAACAGGCACGGGCATGGAAGGCGTGGTTCCCCCATCCATGGAAGAAATTGGAACGTTTTTTGAAACTGCGAGATTGTCATTGCCATCCACACCCATTTTGTTGGGATGTGCTCGCCCATTGGGGAACATAAAAATTGAAATTGATAAATCCGCCATAAACGCCGGGCTGAATGGGATTGCATTTCCATCGGAAGGCATCGTGGGATATGCACAAGAGAAAGGATTAGAACCATCATTTATTAATGCCTGTTGTGGCGTTACTTGGTAAAAAAATATGGACAGGATAACAGGATAAAACAGGATTAAAATAGTTAAAAAATAAAGAATCAAATTTGGAATCAGAATGAAATGGTTATAAGAATATTCTATTTTCTTTTACCATCCTGTAAATCCCGTTAATCCTGTCGAAAAAAGGAAATTATGAACGAACAACTAAAATTATCATCACAAGAACAGGCAGAATTGCTGAATATTAGTCCGGATTATGTTCGAATTAGTATGGCGGCTGCCATTGAACTGGGGCTCAAACCCGGTCGAATTCATGGCTGCGGCTGCGGGTGCATCAATCTGCTTCAAAATTACCCTGAAGGCTGTTTTGCCAATTGCAGTTATTGCGGATTGGCGCGGGAGCGTCCTGGATTGGCAGAAGAAAATAGCTTTATCCGTGTGGACTGGCCTTTGTTTTCTACCGATTTAATTGCAGAAAAGATTGCAGAAAAAGAAGCGGAAAGTTCTGTGGGGCGTGTCTGTATTTCCCAAGTTCAAGACCATCGTGCTAATGATGATTTAATAGGAATAACACGGAAAGTTCACACTGCGGCCCCAGAAGTGCCACTATCCGGATTGGTGAATGCCACAACCATGACTGTTCCTTTCTTGGAGCAATTGAAGGAAGAAGGGATTGATATTATTGGGTATGGATTGGACGCTGTTACAGAAGAATTATTCATAAAAACTCGCGGGAAAGAAGCAAGCGGTCCACACGATTGGGATTATCACTGGGAGATGGTTCGAGCCGCTCGAAAGATTTATGGTCCTTTGAATGTGAATTGCCATTTGATTGTGGGATTGGGCGAAACGGATCAAGATATGGTGAACATGTTTTATAAACTGAAAGCAGAAGAAATCGCCGGTTATTTATTTTCATTTAATCCTGAACCGGGAACCACTTTGCAAGATCAAACGCGTCAGCCCATCCAGCGACATCGCCGGGTGCAATTGGCAAAATATCTCATCGAAGAAAAAGATGCGGAGCGGGATGTGTTTCAATTTGATGAAAATGGATTTATTACATCTATTGAATCGGAAGAAGAATTGATTCAAGATACAATTGACGAAGGGTTCCCATTTATGACAAATGGATGTCCCGATAGAGAAGGCGTAATGGCGTGTAATAGGCCGTATGGGTCTTATCGTCCTGGGGAAGAATTTCGGGATTATCCCTTCAAACCCACTGGCGATGAATTGAATTTGATTCGTGAACAAATGCAATTAAATGGGGAATTAAGAGCAGGATAACAGGATGAACTGGATAAAAGAAATATATAAACGGTTTTTCCCATCCTGTAAATCTTGTTAATCCCGTCAAACTAATATGAAATTTATACGATTAATCCACATGGGACGGATTCCCGGATGGCAAACGCAGGCAGTTTATCACACCGTTGCAGAACTCATGACCGAAGATACACCGGATACGATTATTATTTCTCAACCGTCGGATCCGTATGTATGTTTGGGATATCATCAGAAATTGAGTGAAATATTTGATCGAAAAGCCTGCGAAGAAAAAGAAATTCCCATCTTGCGTAGGAAAGTCGGCGGCGGTGGGACATATCTTGATTCGAGTCAACTTTTTTACCAATGTGTATTTCATAAAAGTCGTGTGCCAGCGAACTCGGATAAAATATATGAGATGATGTTGACACCGGTAGTGAATACATTGAAACATTTTTTTGATGTAAAAGCGGAATTGGTGGGTAGTCATGAAGTAGAAATGAATGGCAAGCGTGTTGCCGGTATCGGTGGTGGGCAAATGGGCGAAGCAAGTATTGTTGTAGGAAATATTCTTTTTGACTTTGATTTTGATACCATGGCATCGGTCTGGAATGTCCCCAATGAAGCGTTTCGTGAATTAGCCAAAGAAGCCATGAAAGACCATATAATTACATTGGATGATATTGGTTCAATGGTCAAGATGGATAAACTTGCCGACCAATTGATTGTAGAATATGAATCCCATCTAAATTGTAAACTTAATCCCGGTGGTATGACCATTACTGAAATTGAACGGGCAGGACAAGTGGGTGCCGTTTTACGGTCAGAATCATTTTTGAATTCTATGGATGAAGAAATTGGATCTTCAAAACGGAAACCATTGAAAATAGCTCGAAATGTTTTTATTCATTATGAAGAAATAGAATTAAGCGGTGAAAAGATTGTGGGCAGTTTCCGTGTGGAAAATGGATTAATTCACTCCGTTAAATTGGATAATGGAAATGCTGAAATGGAGAAAAAATTGACTGGGAAACAATTTATAAATTGACGGGGTTAACTGGATGAACTGGAAAAAACATAAAAAGAATATTTTTTTACCATCTTGTCAACCCTGTTATCCTATCATGAAAGTTTTTAAATGAATACACTTAAATCTTACCTTCAAGACCCGTTTTTACACCAATTGTATAAAGAGATTCGACAAGCAGGAACTATGAAATCTATCTCATTGGATTTAACAGACGAATGCAATATCCGATGTGCGGGATGCTATTATTTTTCTGAAAATATGGACAAGATAAATCCACCAAAGGATGAAACTGTATTTGATGCATTTATTGAAAAAGAATTGGAACGGGGAACCAATTTTATTACTATCGTCGGTGGGGAGCCAAGTTTACGGTTGGATAGGTTGAAAAAGATTTATGACCATTTTAAAATGAATGTTTCCACCAATGGCATTATAAAAATTCCGAAAGATGGATTTGAAAATATGCCCATCGGCGTGTCCGTTTGGGGGAATCATGAAACGGATTCAGACTTGCGAAACAAGGGTAAGAGAGATTTATTTAAGGTGGCTTTAGATAATTATAAAAATGATTCTCGCGCTTTTTGGTATTATACCGTTTCTGCCGGAAATGCCCATGAAATCGCATCAGTGGTGGATCAATGTGTGGCAAATGAAAATCGGGTTTTATTCAATTTCTACAGTGATATAAATAATCGGGGTGGTGGTATGGATCACCGAAAAGGATTTGATAAAGTTCGAGTAGAAATTGACAAGGTGATGGCACGCCATCCCGATTATATTTTTCTTTCATCGTATTTAACAAAGGTGATTTCTACTGGAAAACTTTACGAACAAAAATGGGGTTATAATGTTTGCACCACGGTGAGCACGAATAATCCTGTGAACACAGAGCGGATGAAAAATGGAAATCCATATAGCCCACACTTTCGGGCTTATAATGCTGACTTCAAAACAACCCGGCGATGTTGTGTGGGAATTGACCGTTCCTGTGATTCTTGTTTTGATGTGTGGAATCATTTTTCTTGGGTGATGTTGAATATGAAAAAACATTTGGGCTCAAAACAGGAATTCACCAATTGGCTTACAAGTATGTATTTATTTTATCTTATCAATCGATTGGTGGATTACGATAATGGCGTGAAACATCTTCCTGAAATTCATCAAAGAATTGGACAGGATTTATTGGATATTAAAATTAATAACAATGGTATTCGGTTAAGTAAAAAGTCAATGGGAAAGTTGACCGGGATAAAAGAATGAAATGGTTTACAACAAAAAATGTATTTATGATTTTACTTTTGATGACAATATTATTAGTGACATTATTTATTATGGTTCGACCAAATTATTGGACAGCGTTGACAAAATCTAAAGACCATTTTATTGAACATAGTAATAATAGCCGAATTCTTTATGAGCCAAATGCTAAAGAGTATTCTGATAAAATAGCAGATTATTTTCCCATTGCTTTAAATATAATTAAAGAGAAACAATTAAAGACTTTTCTCAAACCATTTAATGTTTATGTTTGTAATTCACAGAAAAGCCATAATGAATATTTAGGTGAAAATATCCAATTCCCTATTCGTGGGACATCATTGCGTGGTGATGTTTATATTGCACCAAGTGCATTCAATTTTGAAGGATTAGATACACATAAAGAAACTTTGAAACATGAATTGTCTCATTTACTTTTTCGTCAGCAATTAGGTTTTTTTAAATATAGAAAAATCCCGCACTGGTTTCATGAAGGATTTGGTGATTATTTGGCTGGAAGTGGCGGTGAAGGAATTAAAGAAGAAAATGCCATTAATTTCATATTAAGCGGGAAACACTTTATTGTGCAGGAAGAAGGTGAGATTTTTGGTTCATTTCCGAAGGTGATGAATGGGATTTCTTACAGAATGTTTCACAAACAAGCAAAAATGTTTGTAACATTTATTGTGAATTCGGACTCATTAAGTTTTAACACATTTCTACAAAATATTCAAGAAGGAAATAATTTTAGTAAATCCTTTCAAGAAGAAATGAATATGAGTATTTCAGATATGTGGACAAAATTCACCAACCAATTAGACTCAAATTAGATAAAATATGAAAACAATTATTTTTCACCAATCAACTAAAGATTTAGAATCTTGTTAATCCTGTTATCCTGTCAAGAATAAATATGGATAAATTAAAACTCCTTTGTGTCTTTGAGACTTCGTGGTAGTTATATATTAATCCGATTAAACGATCAAAATGAATACTGACACACTTATCCATGTGCAAAATCCTGAAATCAAATCTGGGTTAAAAGAAATTGAATATCTTCGAGAAGAATTAGGGGAAAGAGAGAGTGAAAAAACAGAATTAGATAAGCTTATTCACGATTTCAATATTCGCCATCAACAGGAATGTGGGCGACTTATCATTCAATTACTCACCCTTCGAAAAGACAAATTAAAGAAAAAAGCTGATTCAGATTTTGAATGGAAACAAGCTTACGATAATGCGGGGAAAGCGTTTCATGATTATCAAAAAATATTTGATGCGGCGCAAATAGAGTCTCAATGGACCTTATCGGATGATGAACAGACAGAATTAAAAGACCTATTCAGAAAATCAAGTAAATGCTGTCACCCTGATATGGTGGAAGATGATTTGGAAGACGAAGCAGGTGCGACTTTTCATGAACTTAAATCAGCTTATAACCAGAATGATTTAAATCGCGTTCGGGAGATATGGGAATCATTGGAGAGCGAAAAACCAGTAAATGTATCTTCACTTACCAGCCAAGATATGAAAAAAATACAGTTGGAAATCATAAGACTTAAATCACAATTGAAAATCGTTAAATCTGATTTAAAAGAATTGAAAAATTCACCTGCATTTATTCAAGTTATACTTTTGGATGATTGGGATGAATATTTCAAAGAAAAGAAGCGAAAATTGGAACAAGAAATTCAACACATGAACCAAAGTTCTATCCAATGAAATATGGTGGATCCATTTATTATGACCCCACTTTTTATCTCCCCTATTACAGGGGAGATAAAAAGGATTCCAATCTAAAATCATATCTTTTTCCCCTGTCACAGGTGAAACACAAAGGGGTCGAAAATAATGGGTGAATCGCTATCCAAAGCCATTGCCCATGTGGAAACCACAGGCCTTGATGTGTTGTCCAATGTATTTACTATAACGAATAGTTTGTTGGATGAATCCTTACCAAATCCCACTGGCCAAGAAAGCCATGATGCATTGGAATCAATGGATTGGTTTCAAAAGGGGTTGTTTGCTTACCGCGGAAAACGATTCGACGACGCTATTCATTATTTTAATGAAGCGAATGCAATTCAACCCAATAATGCGCAATGCCAATATTATTTGGGAAATTGCTTTTACAGAAAAAAAGATTTTACATCTTCTGTTCATCATTATGAAAAAGCTATTTCATTCAAACCCAACTATACAGAAGCCATGAATAATATGGGTGTCACTTATGATGCTGACAGTCGGTTTAATCTGGCAAAAGAATTCTTTAATAAAGCCATCGCGATAAATCCTAATTACGCAAATGCTTGGTATAATCTCGGAAATACCTTTGTCCATAATCGAGGATTAGACAAAGCGATTGATGCGTATCAGTCATGTGTTAAATTTGACGTATTTCATGGTAGAGCTTGGTATGCGCTGGGAAATACATTCCAAAATATGGGCCAGTATGAGAATGCAATTTCTACCTATAATGAAGTAGTTAAACATTTTCCAAACCATTATAGAACATTTATGAAAAAAGGATTGGCTCACTATAAAAATGGGAATTATAATGATGCCGTGAAGACCTACAAGCACGCATCAAGTATTGAATCAAAAAATGCTAAACCACACTATCAGATTGGGCAAACTTTTACAAAGATGAATCAGGAGAAAAAGGCAGTTTCTGCTTATCTTCAAGCATTAGAATTAAATGAAAAACATACAAAATCGTATAATTGTCTTGGAGCAATTTATGAAAAAAACAATCAACTCGATGAAGCCACCCGATTTTACAGACAGGCTGCTTTTTGGGGAGATGTCTCCGCAAAACAGTGGGGATTGGAGCATGGATTTCATTGGTTATAAGAAAATATAAGGAGTAAAAAATGGCTGAATTAATACCGGGATTTCCACACGATGGAGTAGTAACAATCAATTATGTAATGCTACGTCCTGAATACACATTGGATGATTTGGAAATGCGTGTCGCAGAATTATGTGAGAATGTAAAAACCTATCATTCGGAAACAGGTTTTGTGGGCGGTTTTGTGTGTTTAAATACAGGACAGATTTCCAATGAAGGTAGCACGATTGGCAAAGCCGTAGATACAGAAGGAAAAAATAAGGAAGCACTCATTGTTACATTTTGGCATACAATGGCAGATCATGAAGCATCTCACCGTAGTGAAACATTTCAACCATTATTCATGAAAGTGTTGGAACTATGTGAAAATGGAAATAAGGAAATTGCCTACGATATGCTTTGGTCAGGGAAAGGGTATTCAAAAGAAGAAGCTGCAGTTGCAAAAAAATCAAAAGAAATGTATGGATAAACTAATAATCCCATTGATAGGAGTTCTATTATGAAACAAATAATCACTTTAATCATTTTCTTTCAGTTCCTTTTTGCAGGTCCTGATATTGGCATTTTCGAAAAAATACTGAATGCATCCGGATCTTTTGAAGAAACGACATCTGCATTTGAATTGGCCTTGGGTGAATCCAATTTCACTCTTCATGCAAAATATGATTTTAATTCATCAGACATAGATGGACAGAACTCCCGTTTATATATTTTAACGTCCCCAACTTATTTGAAAGCTGTTGAGAATGAAGAGCCAAATACCATTTCAGCTCAAGTGCTCCGTGTAGCGATTTATGAATATGGAGACGGCCGGAAAACATTTATCAATATGACAAATCCCGTAGCCCATGCCATGATATTTTATGAAGATTCAAATTCATATCAAGAATTGCTCTCCACGGCAAAAAATGTCAGCGATGAAATGAAAGCTATTGTGGCGAATATTCCGGGGAAAGTTGTATCCGAACAACTTCCACCATTAAGAGATGAAGATGAGTTGAATGATTTTAATGGAGATGGCCCAGCCAAAATGATGGCTATGTGGAGAAATTGGGANAGTTCGCAGGATGTATTGTTTAAAGAAAAAACAATGGAAGCCGCTGTCTCAAAAGTAGAATCAATTATCAATGGTAGTAAAGATGGTGGTCCAGAAGAATGTGATGGTTGGCGAATTATTTCTAAAATTGATTTTAAAGATGCTGTTTATTTCGGAGTTACGAATGATTATACAGAAAATCGAACTACCAGCATTAATTCTGATTTCAGGAGCAATGGTAAATCTAATGATTCTCCATTACCTGGAATTGATCATACATCGGCCCACCCTGTTGAAATAATCGCGTATAAAGATGGACGTAAAGTAAAAGCGGTTCAATACGGGCAAATGTGGCGGATGCAATTGTATTATTGGGATTCGGGCTATGCAGCCTTTGCAAAATACACCATGATTCCGGGGATTATTTCTGGAAGTATTGAAGACCTATTTGAAGATTGATTAGCCACGAAGGCTCCAAGACACGAATAAAAGATAATCAATAGGAATTAAATAAAAAGAAAAAGCCCAAAATAGTTTGAAGATTCATAAAATAGTTTTTAAATATTTTAGTCTTTTGTGTCTTTGAGTCTTTATGGCAAAAAATATGAATTACGGATTTGTAATAGATAATAGAATGTGCATTGGCTGTCATGCCTGCACCGTTGCTTGCAAAAGTGAGCACGATGTTCCTATTGGTGTTAATCGCACCCATGTGAAATATATTGAAAAAGGGGAATACCCCAATAATACTCGGGAATTTTCAGTTCATAGATGCAACCATTGTGCGGATGCACCTTGTGTAGAAATATGCCCAACGACGGCGCTTCATACTCGAGCTGATGGTATTGTTGATTTTGACAACGATCGCTGCATCGGATGTAAATCGTGCATGCAGGCGTGTCCCTATGATGCATTGTATATCGACCCAAATACAAATACTGCAGCGAAATGTAATTATTGCGCCCATCGTGTTGATGGTGGTTACGAACCGGCTTGTGTGGTGGTATGTCCTGTAGAAGCGATTGTTTCCGGTGATTTAGATGATACGAATTCAAAAATTGCTCAACTGGTAGCCAATGAAGAAACAATGACGCGGAAACCGGAAAAAATGACTGACCCCAATTTGTATTATGTGAACGGGACGAAAGAAATGTTGGATCCCAATGCTACAGAACGAGATGGAAAATATTTATGGTCAGAGCAATCAGCGGGTGTGGGACATTATGCGAAATATGCCGATCAGAGATTGGCGGATTCAGATACGGGAAATTTATTAGTCCAATTGGCTATGGAGAATTCGGCCAGATCTGGTAAACCCATTGACCAACGTGCCATCGATAATGTAGCGAAAGAAATTCAAGAAGATATGGATTCGCAAAAAGCACGGCGAGTGTATGATTCACCAAGTAAGGGTGTCCTTTGGGGATGGGAAGTGCCTGCCTATGTCTGGACAAAAGCCATTGCCACGGGCACATTCTTAATGATGGCAATATGGCAATATTTAAATGGAAGTATTGATCCGTCCACTGAATTGGCAGGACTCATAACTACATTGATATTTATGGGATTAACGGGTGCATTTTTAGTGAAAGATTTAGATCGACCCGATCGATTCTTATATGTATTACTTCGTCCACAGTGGAAATCATGGCTGGTTCGTGGTGCTTACATTATTACAGGATTTGGCGGACTGGTCACATTGAAATTCGTTGATTATTATTTTGGACTTGGTTGGACTTGGTTATGGGCAGTTGGTGCCATTTTTGCCATACTTGGTGCGGTTTATACTGCGTTCTTATTTGGTCAAGCTCGATCGAGAGATTTATGGCAGTCCACTGAATTGTCAGCCGTTCACATGTTGGTTCACGCCGTCATGGCAGGGACAGTTTCACTCATGTTCATATCGCCGGAATTGATTCCATCCATGGCCGATACATTATTATGGGCCATTGTTGCGAATAGTATTATCATGTCGAAAGAAATTTTATTGCCCCATGATACGCCCGATACAAAAAAAGCCATCCAGCTCATGACAAAAGGATATTATTCCAAATATTTCTGGGCAGGAATTGTGATAGGAAGTGTAATGCCAATCGTGTTGCTGAATAATTATCCAAGTATGACTTTAATTGCGAGTGGATGTGCATTAATTGGAATTTATTTAACAGAATTTGTGAGGATTCGTGTGCCGCAAATGATACCATTAAGTTGAGTTAGCCACGAAGACACAAAAACACGAAGAAAAAATGGATAAAAAACACCATACAAAATTATCGGCTAAAACAGAAGATATTGCTTCCAAAATAGTGGATTCAGCATTTTCGGTTCATAAGAATCTTGGTCCAGGATTATTAGAAAAAATTTATGAAATTGCATTTTGCCATGAATTAAGAAAGCGTGGGTTAAAAGTAAAACGTCAGGTCGAGATCCCTATTGTTTATGATGGGATAACTTTTGATGAAGGATTAAGATTAGATGTTTTCGTTGAAGGACAGATTATTTGTGAATTAAAAGCTGTTGATGAAATGAATACAGTTTGGCAAGCACAAGTATTAAGCCATTTAAAATTAATGGATAAGCGATTGGGCTTTTTAATCAATTTTAATGTCCCATTGATTAAAAATGGAATTAAGAGAATCATTTTATAGAAATAACCAGAAAGACAACAAAGAACGAAGAAAGAATCATAATAACTTTGTGTCTTCGTGCCTTAGTGGCAGGATAAAAATATGAAACGTAGTTGGATAGAAACATTTTCAGAATCATTAGGACTTATTCCTAAAATATCAGACCGACCTGATTGGTCCGAAGAATTTGCTATGGAAGGTCCCCGGGAATTGTATAAATACCCTGAACCGGATGAATGGAATGATTTTACAGAATTAGACCCAAAAGCGTGGCCGGAGAAAAAAGAACGACATTATTCCATAGTGCCTACCACTTGTTTCAATTGCGAATCAGCGTGCGGTCTTTTGGCTTATATTGATAAAGATTCAAATGAAGTTCGGAAATTTGAAGGAAATCCACATCATCCCGGGAGTCGCGGACGGAATTGCGCAAAAGGTCCCGCAACCATCAACCAAATAAATGATACGGAACGGATTTTATATCCCATGAAACGAGTGGGTGAGCGAGGCGAAGGCAAGTGGGAACGCATCACTTGGGATCAAGCATTGGACGAAATTTCAGAAAAAATTGCTAAATCTTTACGGAAAAGTAAAGAAAAAGTTGTTTACCATGTGGGACGCCCCGGGCATGAAGGATATGCAGAACGGGTGTTAAAAGCGTGGGGAGTGGATGGCCATAATTCCCACACAAATATTTGTTCGGCTGGTGCGCGTGCCGGTTATGCTATGTGGCATAAATACGATCGTCCAAGTCCGGACCATACCAATGCGGAAGTTATTTTACTCGCGTCGTCTCATTTGGAAACGGGACATTATTTTAATCCACATGCCCAACGCATTATGGAAGGTATGATGAAAGGGGCCAAGCTCATTGTGATGGATCCGCGTCTATCCAATACAGCGTCTATGGCGGATGAATGGATGCCTACCTATCCCGGCAGTGAATCGGCCGTTTATTTGGCTATGGCAAAAATTATTTTAGACGAAGGCTTGTATGATCGTCATTATATGGAAAACTGGGTGAATTGGGATGATTATCTCAAGAATTTGCATCCGGACGACTCGATTGAGTTTGATCAATTCATCAAACGATTGAGTGAAGAATGGGCAGAATTCACACCGGAATATGCAGCAAAAGAAGCGCAAATTGATGCAGATCAAATTATTCGCGTGGCGAAGATGGTTGGCAAAGCGGGGAGTAAATTATCCACTCATGTGTGGCGTGGCGCTTCTATCGGGAATCTCGGTGGATGGCAAGTGTCTCGGACGCTTCATTTACTGAATGTGCTCACTGGCTCTGTCGGAACAGAAGGGGGAACATCCCCCAGTGCTTGGAATAAATTTCATCCGGAATTTTTTGATGTGCCACCAGGACCGGATGCGTGGAATGAATTGGCTTGGCCGAAAGAATATACGCTCACGCATTATGAAATGAGCCAAATTTTACCTCATTTAATCAAAGATGGCCGTGGAACAATGGATGTGTATTTCACCCGTGTATTTAATCCGGTGTGGACTTATCCCGATGGATTTTCTTGGATAGAAATGTTATCTGATGCAGAAAAAGTTGGGTGCCATATTGCATTAACTCCCACGTGGAATGAGACCGCGTTTTTTGCTGATTATGTATTGCCCATGGGGCACGCATCCGAGCGGCATGATATTAATTCTTACGAAACGCAAGCGGGTGTTTGGATTGCATTTCGTCAACCGGTATTGAGAGAAAAAGCTCGCCGTGATGGAAAAGAAGTGGAATTCACCTATGAAGTAAATCCCGGTGAAGTATGGGAAGAAGATGAATTCTGGATTGAGCTTTCCTGGCGAATTGACAAAGATGGCGATTTGGGGATTCGGAAGCATTTTATGAGCCCATATCGAGACGGTGAAAAAATCAATGTTGACGAATATTATCAATACATTTTCGAACATACGAATGGCTTGCCAGAAGTGGCGGAGAAAGAAGGATTATCTGCATTAGAATACATGCGAAAGTTTGGCGCTTTTATGGTGGATCCTGAAGTGTATGTGAAAAATGAAGATCTTGTGAATGAAGACACTATGAATGGCGCCACCGTGAAAGAGAACGGCCAAATTGAAAAAGATGGCAATATCGTTGGCATTCAAGTGGATGGAAAGAGTTTTGGTGGATTTCCTACACCATCTAAACGACAAGAAATTTATTCTCAAACTATGGTGGATTTTGGTTATCCGGAACATGCGACACCGGGATATCGAATTAAGAGCCATGTGCATCCAGACGAAATGGACACGAGTAAAAATGAATGTGTATTATTACCAAATTTCAGATTACCTACTCATATTCATTCTCGCTCTGCTAATGCGAAATGGCTCACAGAGATTGCCCATAAAAATCCCATTTGGATTCATACCAAAGATGCAAAACGCCTTGGCGTAGATAATGGAGATTTACTTAAAATAACCACACCTATTGGTTGGTTTGTGGATAAAGTTTGGGTGACAGAATCCATTAAACCTGGCGTAGTGGCCTGCTCACATCATATTGGAAGATGGCGCCGCCAGCAGGATGAGGGAAATCGCTACATGACGAATACGGTTGATATTAAAAACATGGGTGATGGACAGTGGAAGATGGAAACAGTGAAAGGGGTTGAACCTTGGGAAACGGATGATCCTGATACCAATCGCGTTTGGTGGAGAGATGGGGGTGTTCATCAGAATATCACGCATGCAGCAAATCCTGATCCTATTTCTGGTGCCCATTGTTGGCTTCAAAAAGTGAGTATATCCAAGCCGGAATCCGGCGAGAAATATGGGGATGTTTTTGTGGATACGAATAAATCATTCGAACATTTTAAAAAATGGAATGAATGGGCCAAAGAACGAGAAACACATCCAGATAGTTTACGAAGACCGCTTTGGATGGGGCGACCATTGACACCACAAAAAGAGCAGTTTTATATTAAATGAACCTTGATTATCATAATAAATTGGAGATGAAAACTCGTAACTCAAGCTTTAATAAAAATGAAAATAATTAAGGGTCATGACTAGAATGCATAAGATAAAAGGCTGTAAGTTCTTATATGACAATGAGAAACAAGTATGTTAGGCGTTCCCATATTTCCGAGAAGAAATTTA
>JGI26271J51732_1000498_pt1 | contig 17629 bp, 19 predicted proteins | sample SaaInlV_110m_DNA_FD_51732 | JGI IMG/M metagenome (IMG submission 51732)
TACCCTTTGGATTTTCAGGTTCAGATGGTCTGGGTACTGCAATTGAAGCAAATGCTAACACTAATTCTTTAGCTGGTGAGAATTTTCATTTAACTTTTTATGTAAATTTAGATAAAAATACAACAATTCAACAGTATTCTGGAACAGTTAAAATCGATTATTCAAGATTACGTGAATCTGGTGTGAGATCATCATTTTCTAATTTTGATTTTAAAGTAACTGGAGATAGTACAATTAATGTAAGAGCATCAGAATCCTTTCTAACATCATTAACATCAAATAATATTGTTATTGATATTGTAAATGATGGAACTGCTCCAATTTCAGCAGTTGATATAATGATAGATAATGCACAAACATCGCTTTCATCAAATACTGCATCAATCACAAATATTGAAAATGTTTTGATCTTAGAATCCAGTTGGGACATTGGAAATATTCCTGCAAGATCCTACCAATCTTTTGTTGCAGATGTGTATATACCTGAATCTTTAAAGGGTGACACTTTACGAATTCCTTTATCTATTTCATATTATAATACGCATGGTGATAAAGAAACAATCTCAAAAATTCTTGATTTTTACATTAGAGGTTTAATTGATCTTACTGTTTTTAATGTAAAAGTAATTGAATTATCTGGTACTCAAATGGTAATAGGTGAAATAATTAATGAAGGAAATGAAGATGGATTATTTGGTTTTGTAACTCTTGATTCTAATGGAAATTCTAACATTAAATCAAATACTCAATTTATTGATGAAATTGAAACTGATGCACCTGTTCCATTTAATGTTCCTATAGAATTTGATGGTGAACCACAATATGGTGAACATGATATTACAATTACTGTAAGATACAAAGATAGTATTAGAGATGAAATTTTTCTTACATATGATACTATGATTTTAGTTAATGAACCATCTAATCTTGAAGGAGATTCATTAGATTCTACAATGATTATTATTCCGATAATTTTGATTATTGGTCTTTCAATATTTATAATTCGTAGGCGTAAAAAGTCGAATTATTGACAAATTATTAATTAATTTTAAATCTAAAAAGTACTAATGAAGTTACGATTAACTATTACATTTTTAATTATTGCATTAATCTTTAGTATAATCATTACAGTTAGTTTTATTTTTTTCCTAAATTCATATACTAATTCATTATTTGAAAATTATTGTTAAATCATCGAAAATTAACTTTCATTGGTGTTATTTTTTTAGTTATCACTTTTTTGATTAACTACTATCATCAACAAAATCATCCTGATGTTGGATTTAATTATGCATATATTTCAGGAGCTATAATGTTGATCTCATTTGCTGCAAGTTTTTTGATATTCACTAAAGATAATTTAAAAAATTAATTTTCCTTTAAATCTAATTCTAACATAAATTAAAAATTAATAAAATAAGTAATTATACTCAAATTCTATTTAGATCTAGGATTATAAGCAATTATTAGATATTCATATCATGTCTAGTGATGAAATTGAAGTTCCAAAGGAATTACGTGAATTTATGCTTGAAGGTGCAAAAGAGACTTTGCTTGGTCAAAAAAATGGAGCAAAAAAACAATATCGATATGGTAATTTGCATATTAGAGAATATGGTGATAAATTTCTTGTTCATACAGATAAAGTTGATCCTAGAGTTAATCCACTTGGGCATTTGGTATGTGATGCCCCTGAAATTTTGATTGGAATTGCATGTGGAATATTTACAGGTGTAGTTATTGGAAAAAAATTTTCTAATAAAAAATCAAAAAAAATGTCTTTTTCTAACATTTTAACATCTTCATTAATTTCTGGATATTTAGGATATGCCACAACTAAAAAAATTAAAAAATATTTAGAGTGATTTTATGTATACTCTTAGAACTGTAAAAATCTTAATCAAACTTTTACCATCTGTTTTGGCATTACGTAAAGATAGAAAAAAATGGATTAATCAAAATAAAAATAAAATTGATTCAAATCAATTTGAAAAAAATGCTAGCAAAGTACTTGAAACTTTTATTTCATTGGGACCAGTTTACATAAAATTGGGACAATGGCTTTCTTCTAGAGCCGATATTTTGCCACAACCTTATTTGAAAGAACTATCAAAACTTCAAGATAGTGTTCCTGCAGCACCATTTGATCAAGTTAAACCAATAATTGAAAAAGATATTGGATTAATTGATGAAACATTTGATAANATTGATCCAGTTTCTATTTCTGGTGCATCATTAGGACAGGTTTATCGAGGTTCTATTTNTGGTCAACAAATTGTTATTAAAGTAAAAAGACCTGGAATTGAAAAAATTGTAGAAAAAGATCTGAAAATTCTAAAAAAAATCTTACCTCTTGCATTAAGATTTGTTGATGCAAATCTGAGATATTCTGCAAAAACTATGCTTACACAATTTATTGAAACTATTCATGAAGAAATGGATTATACCAATGAATCCAAAAATCTTAAAGAAATCAAAAAAGATATGGCAAAAAATAACAAAGTTATTGTGCCTTCAGTTTTTGATGATTTTTCTTCAAAAAATGTTTTGACCATGGAATATTTGCCTGGAATTAAAGTTACTAATATTGATGCTTTAGAAGAGAAAAAAATTGATCGAGAGCAATTAGTTATTGATGTTCATCAGGTCTTTTTTACAATGCTCCTTAAGCATTCAATTTTTCATGCAGATCCACATCCTGGAAACATATCTGTAACTGATGATGGAAAATTAATTCTATATGACTATGGAATGGTTGGACGAATTAATAATAAAACAAGAATTAATTTAATTCGATTATATCTTGCTTTGGTAGAAAAAAATCCTCCACGAGTTGTTTCTGCNATGGATGATCTCAAAATGTTAACTCCTGGTTATAATCGGTCAATAATAGAGAAAGGAATAGAATTATCAATCCGTTCAATGCATGGTGATAAACCTGATGATATGGAGGTACAAAGCCTAATGGAGCTTGCAAATCAAACTATGAGTAAATTCCCCTTTGTTTTGCCAAAAAATTTAGCATTATACTTGAGAATGGCTTCAATAATTGAAGGGATTTACAAAACACATGATGTTGATTTTAAATTTGTGAAAGTTCTAAAAAATATTCTTCAACAAGAAAATTTAATCACAGGAGCATATATTGAAGAATTAAAAATTTCTTTTGATACTTTTCTTAAATCAATTAATTCTACATTAAGAGTTGGATCTGATATGGAAAAATTAATGGATGAAGTTCAAATTTATATGAAAAAACGTAAACCTGTAATTTTGATTAGTGGAAGTATATTTTCTTCTGCTATTTTTATTGGTTCTACATTTTTATTTCAAACAAATGAATTTCTTGGATTATTTGGAATGATAAGTTCTGGAATTATAATGGGAATTTCAGGATTATTACGAAAATATTAAATCATTCAATTGAAATATTTTTTGATTTTTTTGTTACAGGAATAATTAATACTAAAACACCATTTTCATATTTTGCAGTTTCTATTTTCTCTTCACCTTCTTTAACTTCAATTGGTAATCTAATTTTTTTATTAATTATGTTGGGTCTTTGATTTGAAATTAATGTCTTCAAGTCTTCATCATCAATAATTTTTTTAGCTTTAATTGAAAGTATATCTCCACATAAGCTTAATTCTATATCTTTTTTAGAAAATCCTGGAATATCAATAATAATTTTAAGACTTTCATCTGTTAGATGCATGTCTATTGGTGGTAAAACAAATTCATAAAATTCTCTTGATTTATTTCCAATTTCTTTGATTACTTCTTTTATCAATCCCATTTTGTTAATGTGCTTAATTTTTAGATATAAATCTTGATTCATTAAAAAATAAAACTAAATTTTAGGAAAATATGAAAAAGTCAATATTGCTCCTACTACCATCACTGATATAATTAATCCAATAACGAGTATCTTTGGTTTGATAGATGTTTTACTAAATTCTCGTACATATCCACATTTTGAACATTTCATGTGATCTCCTTCTCCTTTGAAAGTATGTGTACAAGACATAGATACAATTTTTCCATATGCGTATTAAATCTTAAATTTATGCCTAATTTTTGAATAATTATTTTGATTTCAAAATAAAATTTAGTCTAGATTTTTACAAATGTGTTCTTGACTTGATAGATTTTTAATCAATTAATTTCTTTATTTTGATAACTCATGATTATTGTAATTGAAGGTGGAGATCAAGCAGGAAAACTAACTCAATCAGTTCTATTGGAAAAATCTTTGAAAAAACAAAAAATCAAAACTAAACTATTTCATTTTCCTGATTATGATACACCAATTGGTAAAGAAATTAGAAAATACTTGGATGGAAAACGTAAATTCCCTTCTCAAGTGATTCATTGTCTTTTAGCAGCTAATAGATGGGAAAAACTAAATGAAATTTTAGCATCTGAAGAAAAAAATTCTGTTTTAATTATGAATCGATACTATCACTCTAACTTAGTTTATGGATTAGCAAACGGTTTGAAACAAAAATGGCTTGAGAGTCTTGATGATGGTTTACCCAAAGCTGATCTTGTAATCTTGTTGGATGTTACCCAAAAAGAATCTTTTTCAAGATCTCCACGAAACGAAAAAGGAAAAATTATGAAAAGAGACAAGTTTGAAAAAAATGAACAATTTTCAAGAAAAATCTCTGAAATTTATCGTAGTACTGCAAAGAAAAAACGTTGGAAAATTATTGATGCATCTAAACCTAAGTTAGAAATTCATGAAGAAATTCTAAAAGCATTTTCAAAGAAATTAGGATTATGAAAAAAATTTATTTAGATATTATAGATCCAATACATGATTTTATTCGTGTTTATGATTATGAACTTCCAATAATTGATAGTCCACTTTTTCAAAGATTAAGGCGTATCAAACAGCTTTCTGGTGCACATTTGACTTATCCTTCAGCTCAACATAGTAGATTTGAACATTCACTTGGAGTTATGCATATTGCAACTGAGGCTGGTTTTGCATTAAATGAAAAAGGATTTTTAAATTCTGATGATGTTCAGATTTTACGTCTTGCAGGGTTGTTACATGACATTGGCCATGGTCCTTTTTCTCATTTATTTGAAGAAGTTATTCGAGAGAAAAAAATTTCACATGAGGATTATGGAAAACAAATTATTTTAAATTCTGAAATTGGTGACATATTATCAAAAACTGGATTTAATAAAAAACTAATTACACAAATTGCATTTGGAGAATCAAAATTTCAATATCTAAATGAAATTATTTCTGGAGCTCTGAGTGCAGATATGATGGACTATTTGCTTAGAGATGGTTATTTTACAGGAGCTGAACATGCAAAAGTTGATCATAAAAGAATAACACAATCACTTAGTATACATAAGAAAAAAATTGCATTGGAACGTTCAGCATTNTATTCTTTTGAATCAATGATGCATTCTAGATATCAAATGTTTAAAGCTGTATATTTTCATAAAACTGTACGTGCTGCAGANGTAATGCTCATTCAAGCATTGAGATTATCTGATGACGAATTTGGTTTTACATCTTTTAATTTTAATGAATATGTAAAACTAACAGATGAATTTGTCTTATCTTCTCTCATCTCTTCAAAATCTTCTAAACTAAAACAAGCTAGACAGTTAGTTGAAGATTATCAAAATAGAAAATTACTCAAATGTGCATTTGAGAGAATACTTACGAATCAATCAAATTTGAAAAAAACTCGAACTGATGAACTTCGAGTGGAACTTTCTAAGAAATCTAAAATTGATGAAAATGACATATTTGTAGATAGTTCAGTTACTCCCTCTATTCCCCTTGCGCCATCAAAAAATGAGTCAAAATCAATAGTTTTGATTTCTAATGAAAATGGTAAATCTTCTGCAAAAGAGATGCCTATTTCTGAAATACCTGTAGTTTCAGCTATTTCTGGCTTTATGAATATACTTAGAATCTATACTCATGAAAAACATAGGAAAAAAGTTGAAATTGCCGCAAAATCGATACTAGGTAATCTAAAATGAAAAAAAGAATTGTCATAAAACTATCTGGTAAAGTTTTTGGAATGGATAATGCCAAAATTATACAAAATTATGCTGATTTTTTGATAAAAATCAGTAAAATCTGTCAACCAATTGTTGTTGCTGGAGGTGGAGTTGTAGCAAGACATTACATTTCACATGCAAGAAATTTTGATGCTGATGAATCCACTTTAGATGAATTAGGAATTGAAATTTCTAGACTTAATGCAAAACTACTGATTTATGCACTAAAAAATAAAGCATATTCTCACCCTCCAACGACTTTACAGGAAGTTAAACATGCAGTTAATGATGGATTAATTGTTGTTGCTGGAGGTTTACATCCAGGTCAGAGTACAAATGGAACATCTGCATTAATTGCTGAAAAAATTCAAGCTGAACAATTTCTTAATGCCACTGATGTTGATGGTGTTTATGACATGGATCCAAATAAATTCAAAAAAGCAAAAAAATTCAAGAGTATTGAACTTAAAAATTTAAAAAATATTTTAGTTCATGAAGATTCTGTTGCTGGAGGATATGATTTAATGGATATTGTTGCTCTAAAAATTATAGAACGTTCTAAAATCAAAACTAGAATTCTAAAAGCCGATCCAAAAATTATTGAAAAAGCAATTAAAGGCAGTAACGTTGGAACTGAAATAATTTTACCGTCTAAAAAATAACTANACTTNGTTTTGAATTGTTGGTCTTGCTTGAGACCAAATTTGTATTTCATTTTTTGGATATTCTAAAATTCCTGAATNTCGTAGTTTTTTAAATATAGAAATTGCTTCTTCTTTTTCTACTGCTNTTGATTGGGCTTTTGTAAATCCATCTTTATCTACAATTACTGCTACATGTCCATCTTCTGAACTAATTACAGCTGTAAAATCTTCTTCTCCAACTGGATAGAATTTACCTTCAATTTTTTTTGTTGTTAAAGTTAACATTCCAAATCCAGCTACTTCAAACATTTTCATTTGTGATTTACTTGCTCTTTGTTTTCCTTGTTGAACTGCTTGAAAATATTGCACAATTTCTCCCTTCTGGAATGGTATAATAACTATCTAATATTTGATATAATTGAGATCAAGTATGAATCCTAAAGTTTTTGTTTTTATTGCAGTTTTAGCACTTGCTGGAATATTGGGTAGTATTCTTGTAATTGGTCCTACGATGACAGCTCCAGGTCAAGGAAATAATGATGCTGCTCAAAATGCTCCCACTATCGAATTAGTTACAGTTGAATTAGCAGATATTTCTGTTTTAAAAATATCCGAACGTTCAGCAACAATTGAAATTGCATTTGAAATATTTAATCCAAATCCACGTGCGGTAATTATACAAACTATGGATTTCAATCTATTTGAAACTGGTTTTTCTAGTCATGAACAGCTTGCTGGTGGAACTATTGGAAGTAGGCCTGAAGGAATGGTAGAATTTGGTTCAAATTATTATACATTATTGGGTGAAAATTCAATTCTTCTAAAAAAGAAAATAACTATAGCAAATACTGCCACTTCTGGAGAACTATGGAGTGCATTAGAATCTGAATATGATAATGGCGAATCAGGTAGTGCAAGTTGGTGGGTTACTGGTACTGTGTACTTTAATCTAAGTTCAATGACAAGTGGACAAGAAAATACTGTTCCATTTGAATTTTTCAGATAAGCTACAATAGTATCATAAAAAATTAAAATTGTGATAGTTTGTTTTTAGAGAAAAATTATTGACATATCTTATAAAAGCCCGTAAGATTGTTTTTTATCAAATGGCAGAAGCAGGAATGGCCGCTTTCGGCGCAACAGCTGGAGTCGCAATCGCATTAGCAATAGTGTGTTTCGCTCTTCGTGGTAAAGGACATCCAGAACCACTAGATTAATCCCTCAAAGGAATTTTCCTTTGTAATATTTTTCATTTATTTTACTAATCTTTATCGTCTTTGAGGAATTTTCCCATTCCTAACATTTCTCCTAAGTCAAGCTGTTTACTGTTTTTCTTTTTCATAAAGCATTTTTCATAATATTGACACTCAGAACATTCTAGTGATGGTTCTAAAATTGGAGCTTTTTGCTCTTTAAGGAGATTGTTTAGTACTCTTACTCTTCTAATTACTTCTTCAAACATTTTTTTATTCCGTGTTAAGGAAAATGTTGTTTCTTTTCTATCTCCAGTAATGTAAACAACAATTCCTTCTGTTTTATCATATATCCACAAACACGCATTAAGATATAGGACATCATTAGCCAGAGGATTTTCTAATTCACTTTGTGCTGATCTAAATAATATGATGATGTCATCTACTATCATATCCGTTTGTCCTTTCAGTTTAATATCTTCAATCTCAAATTCTTTTGGTTCACTACCGTACTCTAATTTTCTTAATAGTCCTGAAAGAAGTTCATTAAATCCTCTCCTTTCAATTTCTACAGGATCAATTCTATCAAAATATGACCGTCTTAGACATTGAACTACTTCTTGCAAATGAATATTTTGGAAATTTTTTGAATCTATCTCTAATTCTAATTCTCTTCCTATGGAACCTAATGCATTTTGAATTATTGTTCTAAAATCCCTATCTCCCATCATGATGAATTACCTCGTAGTTTAACCCCTTATAGTTTAGCTCATAATTTTAGTTAAAAATTTAGAAATTTTATTTGAAAATGCTAAGGTAACAAAATGAACGCCAAATCCAATTACTGCACCAATAATTAATTCTCCAGTAAAATAGTAAATCCCTAAAAATAATCCTAAAGATGGTAACGTTAGAATCATGGCTAGAAATGAACTTACCCAAATTAATCTAATTAAAACTTCTAAAGAAACATTATTTTTTTTCTTTGAAAAATCAAACATTATAGAATTCCTATTCTTCTTCTAGGATTAATTTTGACATTGTAGTTTTTGTTGGTATTTTTTGTTCAATTGCAAAAGCAATAGCTGCTAGATTTCTAACTTCAAATGATGTTAATTTTGTAATTCCAACAATGGTTGCAAAACTGAACATTTTTGTAAATGATGTAAGACAAGTGCGATAAATAAACATCTCAAATGCTCTTTCAAATTCAGCAATAGCATCTAATTCATTTTCAACTTGTGGAACCAAATTTTTGTATTTTGTACTAGATAGTTCATTAAATGCATCTCTGATTGTTGCAGCAGACATCATTCTTCCAAGTAACTCTTTTGCAGGTGGATTTGTTGAAATGATTAAATCTTGAATTTGGTCTTCTTGTAATCCCCAGAATTTTCCTCTAATTACACTTAAAATATTGTAAAAGTCAATGTCCATTGCAACTATTTTTACTGCATTTTTATCTGCATAATTTTTCATTGCACCTGCTAAATGTTGGAATAATATTTTATCAAAATATGTATCAAATATCTGAATGTTCTTTTTCTCATTGTATAGCGCTGAAGCCTTGGCAATTTCATCTGCAAATTTAACTGAATTTAAGCTTGCAACAGCTTCTTCAAAATCTTTTGCAACTAATGCTTTGATAACAACATCTCTTTGTTTAATTAATTCTTCAGCATGAAGATTTATGTGAACTTCTAGTTCTTCTTGAGATTTGTTTAATATTTTTCCTTTTAAAATTAATTTTAAATTTGAAACAATAAATTTCATNTAATATGCATCTAAAACTCCTGAATTACCTGATGTTTTTGCAATAGAATAATGAATATCTGCTAGTTTACTTCTCAAGGCAGACTCTATATTTTGAGAAGTATATGGTTTTTGAACATCTGCTACAGCCTCTGCATACACTGTATTTTTGATTCTAGTCATCAATTCTTCTAAATCTCTTGCTTCAGCGAGAGTTTGAAAATCTGGTTTTGTAAGTAATTTTCCTCTTTTACTGTATGCCTTTACAGAAGCATAGACATTCTTATCTTCACCCATTTTGATCAATCTCAATGATTAACTGATTTTAATGTTTGGCGATCTAAATTTCTAAGTAATTTTCTCTAAAAATCCTACTACNTCCTTTTTTTCTTGACTTGACAGTTTTACAAATGCTGAAAGAATCTCTTTTTGAATAATTAAATTTTCATCTGAAATATTTTTTAATTTTGAGAGATCAAAAGGAAGTAATTCATTAATTTTATCTTCACAAAATGCTTTTACATATTTTTGTAAAATTGAATATGTGAAAACTGGACTTGTAGTCATAAATTTAGTTAAAACTTTTTCAAATTCTTTTTCTATTGAATCAGATCTTGAAAAAAATTCTTTTAATTGAGGCCCCATTGTCTCAATTCCATTGATCGCTAATCCTACCAAGATTCCTTTTTTTGTTAAATGATAGTATGGAATTCCTTTTTCTTGAAGTGCTTTTGGACCTCTCTTTAATGGTAATCTTCCATCTTCTTCTGCTATCTCCATAGGTAGCAAGATCTCATCTAGATCTCTAAATATTCCTGAATAGATGTTCTTCCAGGAAATTTCTTGCTTTTTTGCTATTTTTTGAGAAATTCCAGTTCTTGTTCGTTCAGCTGGATTTGCACTATTCCCAAGAATGGAGATGATCGCTCTTTGTCTCTTTGCTTCTCCAGTTAAATCATTAGATCTAGTTTTGAATGTATCAAAAATTGCTAATTTTGGCTTTGATTCAGACTTCATTTGTTCTCACTTTTAACATAATATTCATATTTTATGTTACTATCACAATATAGTAGAATATAATAATTTACTTTTTGAAAGATTTTAACATCTTCAACCCTTTAATAATATTCAATTTGGTTAAAATTTAATGAATTCTAGAAACTACAAGTATGCTCTATTACTTGTAGCCGCAGTATCTATCACAGCAACTGGTGCAATGTCACAAGCATTTGCACAAAGTGTTGATGACGGTATGGACGGATACGTCGCAGGAACCAGTGGAATTTACACTGGTAATCCTAACGAATGTTGGTATGATGATGGCGAAGGCGGCATGCTACCTTGTCTTATAGACACAGGTGATACAGCATGGATGCTTACAGCAACATCATTAGTACTCTTCATGTCACCCGGAGTCGGTTTCTTTTATGGCGGATTAGCCAGATCAAAGAACATCGTCAACGTACTTGGTATGACCCTAATTGTAATGGGTTTAATGTCAGTACAATGGGTCCTATGGGGATATTCACTAGCATTTGGCGGAATTGATTCTGAAGCAAATATGTTCATGGGTAATCTAGACTATGTTGGTTTCAACATGGTATCAGCTTGGGCACCTCTCGGTGAAGTAGGTCCATGTGCAGATACTTGGTCTAATGCTTATCAAATGAATGAAATGAAGGACGGAGACTATTGTAGTCAAGGTTGGCCAGGTACAGTACCTCACCAACTATTTGCAATGTTCCAAGCAACCTTCGCAATCATTACACCAGTTCTAATTATTGGTGGTTTGATTGACAGAATCAAATTCAGCGCATTGATGATATTCGTACTCTTATGGGGAACCTTCGTTTATGACCCAATTGCACATTGGGTTTGGGGAGGCGGTTACATAGGAGGAGGTGCAATAGACCTCGATCCAGAACTATCGCCATCATATGCATTAGACTTTGCAGGTGGTACTGTAGTACACATTTCTTCAGGATTTGCGGCATTGGCCGGAGCCATGGTCCTAGGCAGACGTCTTGGATATGGTAAAGTCCCAATGGAACCACACAATATTCCAATGGTAGTCCTCGGAGCAGGAATACTCTGGTTTGGATGGTTTGGTTTCAACGCAGGTAGTGAAGTAATGGTAGACGGCATTACCGTCAGCGCATGGACTGTTACAAATACAGCAACTGGTATGGCTGCAGTCACTTGGGTGCTCATGTCTTGGGCACATACAGGAAAACCAAGTGTCGTAGGAGCTGCATCAGGAGCAGTAGCAGGATTGGTAGCAATCACACCAGCCTCAGGTTGGGTAGGTCCAATGGCTGCGATTATAATTGGAATAGCAGCTGGTACAGTCTGTTACGGAGCAATAGCATTCAAGAGTGCACGCAAATGGGACGACGCATTAGATGTATGGGGAGTACACGGAATGGGTGGTCTTACAGGTGCAATTTTGACTGGTACATTAGCTAGCCCACATGTCTGGGATACTGGAGACGGTATCGGAGCATGGACAGGCACCGCAGAAGGAATGGAACAGCAAGCAATCAGCATCATTGGTGCTGCAATATCAGTAGGCTATGCCTTTGGTGTTACAATTGTAATCCTAAAAGTAATGGATGCCGTTTGGCCGGGCGGAATCAGAGTCACTCCAAAAGAAGAGGAGATTGGTCTCGATTTGGCACAGCATGGCGAAAGAGCATACGTAAACGAATAGAAAAAAATCCTTTTTTCTCTTTTTATTTTATTACCCCTTACACTATGTGTAATGGATTTTCATTAAATTATTTTAGATAATTTTGAACAAAACCAAATGAATTTACATTTGAACTTTTTATCAAATTTATGTTAATTTCTACATCTGAATTAAATTCAATTCTTGATGATCCTAATGTTATCATAGCTGATACTAGATCTTTCAAAGAATATTCTGAAGGACATATTCCAGGATCTGTTCATTTGGACTTGTTTGCATTTCATTGGATTGATACAACAAAACAAGGAATTGAAAATTTTAACAATCAAGCCAGAAAATTACTTTCATTTCTTGGTGTTACTTCTGAAAAAAAAATCATTTTTTATGATTCTATATCTGGAATGCTTGCAGCAAGAGGTGTTTGGATGTTGTTGTATTTTTCACATCAAAATGCATTCATGCTAAATGGAGGAATTACAAAATGGAAAAAAGAAACTCTCTTAGTTGAAACTAAAGCAAATAATTTCAAACCATCAGAATTTCTAGGAAAAATTAATTCTGAAATAATATCTGGATTTGAACATATTAGAGATAATTTAGATAATTTAAAAATTATTGATGCTCGTTCTATTGGTGAATATGATGGTAGTATAGTTAGAGCTGCTCAAACTGGTCACATTCCTAATTCTATTAATATTGATTGGAATCAAAATATTTCTACTGATGGTACTTTCAAAAGTGATGAAGAATTGTCTAAACTATATGATATTCCAAAAGACTCTGAAATTATTACTTATTGTCAAGGTGCATATCGAGCTGCCAATTCCTTTTTGGTTTTAAAAAAATTAGGATTCAAAAATGTAAAAATCTATTTGGGTTCTTGGGGTGAATGGGGAAATAATCTCATACTTCCTATAGAATGAATTAAAGTATGGTTTTCTAATTATTTCAAAATATGACAAGTTCCATTAAAGATGAAATTAAAAAAAAATACTCTAAGATAGTAGTTTCAGGAAATACTGATTGCTGCTGTATGCCTGGAGAATGTGATTCAGGAGACTCTTTGATAGATGTAACAAAATTGATTGGTTATAATCAAAAGGAACTTGAATTAATTCCACAAGAAGCAATTTTGGGTGTTGGTTGTGGAGCCCCAATTAATCATACTCAATTAAAAGAAGGTGAAACCGTAGTTGACTTGGGTTCTGGTGCTGGAATTGATATTTTCTTAGCTGCACAAAAAGTTCTTGATTCAGGAAAAGCAATTGGAATTGATATGACTAATGAAATGTTGCAAAAAGCTAGAGATAATGCAAAAAAAGGAAATTATCAAAATGTTGAATTTAAGAAAGGTGATATTGAAGAAAATATTCCATTAAATGATAATTCTGTTGATGCCGTGATTAGTAACTGTGTCATTAATTTAACAACAAACAAAACAAATGCATTCAAAGAAGTATTTCGAATTTTAAAAAATAATGGACGTATGGTAATATCTGATCTTATTACAGATCAAGAATTATCTNTAGATCAAGTAAATTCAGAAAAATGGTGTGAATGTATTGATGGTGCACTAACAAAAGAAAATTATCTTTCATGTATTAGATCTGCTGGATTTGAAAAAATCAATATTTTAGAAGAACGGGCTTACATGGATGGTGAGAAAATTAATGGTAGAAANATTACAAGCTTAGTAATTAAAGCAATAAAATAATTTTAAATTCTATTTCTTCTTCCAAATGAATTGATTGTAAATCAACTCAGGTCTAATTTGTTTAAATGGTTCTGCACCACCTACATACCACTTTGTAAAGAATTCATACAAGTGCAATCTGAGAGATTGAATGTATACAATTAATCCTTCAATCATCATAATTCCCAAGTTTCCTCCAATAATCATAACCATTGCAGCACCTGATTCAGAACCTCCTAGAGATGTAAATGCATTATTTACTGTCATCAGCAACGCCGCATGGACCAGTAACATAATTCCAAGTCTTGCATAACTAATTGTATGAGCTAAACTTTCTACTGTCTTTCCTAACAAAACTTCCATTATCACACTCGCCGGATCTGCTCCATCTTCAGGATGTTTCTTTGCATGCATTACACCTCCAACCATCATAATGACCATTGATGCAATTACAATAACAACTGCAATTCTTGTAATAATCCAAACTTGAGCCCAATCTCCAAGGAACATTGTAACCCAAGGAACTGCTTCAGTGTGCACTTTAGAGTACATGTTCATCACATCATATTGTGAGCCTATTGCACACATCATGATAACTACAATTCCACCATAAAGTGCAATGTTTGGAATTGCTTCAGTAAAGACTACCATTTTGTGACCTTCTTTTACTAATCTAATTACACGTAGAACCATAGCCCAAACCAAATGTACAATTCCAATGAATAATGAAACTTTCAAAATATCAATTACTTGATCAAATGTTAATTCAGCAACACTAAGAATTCCAACTATCCAACTAACTGAATGTAATGCTCCCCCTGCATCTAATAGTCCTGCTATTGGTCCCATATGATCAAGATGGAATCCAAATGCTTCTCCTGCTCCTACACCCGCTATAGCCGCTGATGCNCCAGAAATTGCAATTAACATTCCCCATCTGGATAACTCTCCTTGTCCCTTAAACTTGAATAACAAACCTAATGCCATGAGTAATAATCCATGACCCATATCTGCAAACATTAGTCCATAGAAAATTGGCCACATTAGAGCAATCATTGGAGTTGGATCTGGTTCTCCTGATTTTGGAATACCTTGACTCTTTGTAATTACTTCAAATGTTTTAACAAATCTTGGGTTATCAAATAATGTTGGAATTTCTTCTTTTAATTTAGGATCTGTAATATCTTCTACAACTGACATCCATTGTTTTGTTGAATCTGTAAATTTTGATTCCATTTTTTTTGGAATAAATCCTTGGATTACTGCAAAGTTCTTTGTTCCACCAGGTTTTCTTAAAGTTTCAAGAACATCTTTTGCAACTTGTGCTTTTTCATGAATTGAAAGAATGTCTCGTCTAATTTTCTTTGTTAATCCTCCTAATTCTTTTTTAATTGAAGCTTGTTTTGATGTAAGTTCTTTAATTTTTGATTCTGCTAAAGCATATGCTTCACTAGGAATTTGAGGAAATCCTTCTGGAATTTTAAATGAATTTGAATTAAAGCTTCGAAGTATTTTGAGAACTTTTTCATAATCTACGTTATCTGAAATTACTAAAATTGCTGATTTTTCTTTATTTTCTAAATCATATTTGTAGATTGTAATGTCTTCAAGAGATCTACTAATCTCAGGATAATCTGCAGAATTTATTACAAAAAGATTTGTGAAAAAATATTTCATTAATCCAAATCCTGAAAGATCTATTTTCATTTTTTTAATTACTTCAAGTGTATCTTTGAGTGAATTGTATTCTTCAATTGATAATCTGGTATTTGCTGCTTCTTCTAATAATTTTGCAGGTTTGTCAATAATAGAAGGTGCTTCTTTACTGATCCCTTCAACCATATCTTCAATTTCATTAATTTCATAATTTTTTTTCTTGATTATTGTTCCTTTGAATAATATCTCCATTATTCCTACAGTTTGTGGAATTCCCATTCCCTTCAAAACATCATCAATTGATTGAAAAGTTTGTTGTGCTTTTAGTAAAAGATCATCGATTTCAGGCGTAACCAAGTCATTATTTGAATCAATCTTGTGATACCATTCGAATTCAGTTAATCTTGAAATTACTTTGGGTGATTCGGTTCTTGGTAGAATTACGGTTCCAAGTTTAAGATCAGCTATACCCAAGACAATTTTTGCATGTTTCCATTTAGTTTAATATCTTTCTGATAGACTTTTTTCGAAAACATTCAAATGTATTATGGGTAGACGAGTTGTGTTGACAACTAATTTAGCATTAGAGGGCACAATTGATAAAATATTAAAAAATACTGAAAATGACGTTTTATCTAGCCTAAAGTCTGCACTTGATGATTCACAACAAAGTCTTGATGATTCTATTACTAAATTAGAAAGTGAATATGATAAAATTGTCTCAGATGGTAAAAAAGAGGCTGATAAAATTGAAAAACAAATTGTTGGTGGTTCTGATATTGAAGCCAGAAATAAACAACTTTTAGCCTTAGAATCATCCGTTGACAGAGTATTTACAACTGCATTAGAACAAATTTCAAATTCTGATCGTACAGGTGATTATGCAAATCTCATTAAATCATTATTAGATGAATCTACTAAAGTTTTAGGAACTTCTGAAGTAATTGTCTTTACAAACTCTAAAGATAAAGATACAGTTCAATCAACACTATCTAGTTTTCCTGGTTCTGAGTTATCTTCTGAAACTATTGATTGTCTTGGTGGTGTTAAAATTCAATCAAAAGATGGATCTATGAAATTTGATAATACTATTGATGCTAGAATTGAGCGGTTAAAGCCTTTAATTAGGAAAGAAATTGCATCAAAATTCGGAGTGAAAGAATAAGATGACAGCACAAGGTAGAATTGTATGGGTAAGCGGTCCTGCAGTTAGAGCAGACGGTATGGCCGATGCAAAAATGTATGAAACTGTAACTGTTGGTAATTCAAAATTAGTAGGTGAAGTAATTAGATTAACTGGAGATGTAGCATTTATTCAAGTTTATGAGTCAACAAGTGGATTAAAACCAGGTGAACCTGTAGTTGGAACTGGAAACCCACTTAGTGTATTATTAGGTCCAGGAATTATTGGACAACTTTATGATGGAATTCAAAGACCACTAAAAGAATTATCAAAAGCATCTGGTTCATTTATCGGCAGAGGTATTACAACTACTCCAGTTGATATGGTAAAGACATACCACTTTGTTCCAGTTGCAAGTAATGGAGATGAAGTTTTACCAGGTAATGTAATTGGAACTGTTCAAGAAACAGATCTTATTGAACACTCTATCATGGTTCCACCAAACCATCCAGGTGGAAAAATTTCAAATATTGTTTCAGAAGGAGATTATAATTTAGAAACTGAATTAGCATCTGCTGAAAAAGATGGTCAAAATGTACCACTTAAAATGTATCATAAATGGCCAGTACGAAAACCACGTCCATATCTTAAGAGATATGATGCTACTGTTCCTCTATTAACTGGACAGCGTGTAATTGACACATTCTTCCCAATTGCTAAAGGTGGAACTGGTTCAATTCCTGGAGCATTTGGAACAGGAAAAACTGTTACATTGCACCAAATTGCAAAATGGGCTAATTCACAAGTTGTTGTTTACATTGGTTGTGGTGAAAGAGGAAA
>JGI26271J51732_1000509_pt1 | contig 17236 bp, 23 predicted proteins | sample SaaInlV_110m_DNA_FD_51732 | JGI IMG/M metagenome (IMG submission 51732)
ATTAGAAAAGAGAGGGCAATTCAAAACAAAAGTTTCAGATTCACCACCTTCAAAATTTAAATTAAATCCAAATTTATCAGATAAATTATTTAAAATTTCAAGATCAGATTTTAAAATTAATTTTCCTAGCCATTGTTCATCCAAACCATCAGAAGATACAGTAACCATCATAAAATCAAAATTAGAATCAAGTAAATCATTCATGTATTTTTTTGGTTCAGTATCCCACAAAGGTGCAACAGAAACTAGATTTAATTTTAAACATAAAGTTTCAAATTTTTCTTTTTGAAATTTACTTTTAATTCCCCCATGAACTAATCCATCAATTTGAAATTGATCTTTAGCGTTTTGTAATAAATTTTCCATTACAATTAGTTCATCATCAGTATCATCAGAATTGGAATTAATAATTAATTGTGGAATTTTCATAGACATAGATTGTAATTTTGTCCATCTCAAATTAGGATGATGTAAAAGATGACTGTCCTCAGATTTTGGAAAAATACTCAACAAACATACAACATCATGTCCCTGATTTTGAGCAAGATGAATTGCATACATGCTATCTTTCCCACCAGAAAAAAGACAAGCTAATTTCATAATTTTACAAAAAATCAGTTCAATAAAATTCTAAAATTAAATAAAAAAGATGCTTCAATACTCATAATCGTCATCATAAATCAGACGGCTTTTCCAACAATCATCAGCATCTACAGTAGTTTGAAATATACAGAATTTTAGTGCTATGATCAAAATTACAATTATCGATTCATGATAAAATAAATGAAATATTTTTAGAAAATTATCAGTCTAACTATTTTTGATAGTCATAATTTTGGTATTATCCATTACTACCCAATATTCAACATTTTGTCCATTTTCTAATTTTCCTTTAACTGCATCATCAATCATTGCAATGTCAATGGTTTCAAAGGATTCAGAATCCATAACTTGAACTGTATCGCCATTAATGGAAATAATTTGTCCGACTTTCTTGTTAATCATTGGAATGTGAATTTGCATACTGACAGGACCAACATGTGGTCTATTTTTTCCATCAAAAATTCCTTGACCAACTATTCGGGCTTTTGCTGCACCGTGTTTTCCAGGTTTTGAGGTATCATATTCAATAATTCTACATGGCTCACCACTTGGTTGATCAGAGTGAGGTAACAAAATGTATGATCCAATTTTCAAAGAACCAAGATCAGATGGTTTACTCATGAGGATGGTTTTTTGGTCGAATATTTAACTATTCTACTTTAGATGATCAAGAATTGAAAGATTCAATAAATTAGATAATGTAAATCCCTTTCGATTAACATCACGTTGAGTTTGATCACAGTATTGTTTCACACTTTGATGACTTTTTTGACTTGCAACTTCAATCATAACTATATTTTTAGAATATGGAAATGTGAATTTTGATGGTATTGAACAACTAGTATTCATACTACCAGTCCCAGCCACTTCAATTTTGTCTTTTTTTAATAGTAAGTTAGCAATATCATACATATCATCAGTATCATCATATTCCAGATAATATAATGAAATGAAATTTACAGTACCTAAAACTTCTCTTTCAAAAAAATTTTCATGAATATTAAAAATAAAAGAAGTATTATCCTGAGGAAATTTAGATAGATCTTTTTCCATAATGGTATGATCATTGAATTTACCTAACAGGTAATGATTTGCAGAAGTTGAAAAGTACGGTTTACTATCACTAGAAAAAGTACCAGTTACAAAAAATAATTTTTCAATATTTGATGAATCAATTAAAGAGTCTTTTAATTCAAGAGAAGTATGATTGTGTAGATATGGGGCACACACATATCCAGAATAAGATAAAGGAGAATCAGACATCATGTTTTGAGAATTTTGTACCTATTTATCCATATAATATAGATCAAAAAATAATAATTAAAAACCTACGATGGTTTTTTAAGAGCAACAATCTTCATTTTTCTTGTCCCGTGGTAGCTCAGCCTGGTAGAGCTTCCGGCTGTAGTTGTCGGCTTAAGATGGCTGACCGAAAAACAGCATATCAGGCATACAGAAACCGGGTTGTCGCATGTTCAATTCATGCCCGCGGGACCACAAATTTTTGCAGGTACGCAAAAGATGATTTTAAAAATAATAAAAAAATAGACTGTTTAAGAAAACATAGATGAAATCTTAATTTAAAAATTCAAGTGTCTACTCTAATTTTTTGACTTTTTGTGCTGCTGGGCCTTTTTGGCCTTCACCAACTTCAAACTCGACTTTATCGCCTTCGTTAATGAATCCATCAACGTCAGATTTGTGAACGAACATATCGTCGCCACCTTCTCTTTCGATAAAACCAAAGCCCTTAGTTCGGTTGAACCACTTTACGGTACCTTGTTCCATAATTTTTGAAATAATACATTCATTATATTAACTAAGGTATCAAGGGACTAGAAGTCTTTTGCAATATGGCCTTGATCTTTTAGCCATTCAACTTGAGGTAAAGTAAACCTCCAAACAATATCTCCTCGTTCTTTTTCTTTAAAATCCCAAGGAGCAAGAATTACAATATCATTATCACGAATCCAAACTCTTCTCTTTAATTTTCCTCTAATTCTTCCACGTCTAGTTATATTATCATCACATTTTATCATGACGTTTTCACCACCCATCATTTTTAACACTCTTCCAAACAATTCACCTTCTTCTGGAAGACGAATTTCTTTTAGTGCACTTTCATTTTTTACTTGACGCTTACCCACAATATAGATAAATTAAGTTACCATATAACTGATGAGGTTTTTGAAAAATAAAAGTACAAAGAAATTTTATCTACAAAAGAGAAATTAAATTATGGAATTTAGATGTGTTGAAGAATGTTCTCAATGTTGTATTGAAAGAGAGTATTATCCAACAAAACAATTTGGTAAAATAGGTGTACTGATTTTACCAATAGAAAAAGAACAAATTGAAAGATTGGCAATAGAAAATAAAATAAAAATAAAAATTTTACCAAGGATAGGTGTGTCTGAAAATAGAAATCAAAAACCTACAAAAATTTTAGCGTATCAATTAATGGGAATTGAAGAAAATGGCAATACCTGTCCTTTTTTAGATACAAAAAGTGGAAAGAAATCAACGCATGGAGGATTTCCATGTAAAATTTATAAAAATAAACCATTAGCATGTAGTGCATATCCATTAATTGAATCAAATCCAATTACACTAGATCAAAAATGTAAATTTTGTAAAGAGTGNGGAACAGCAGAACAAAATTTAGAATTTGAAACAGANTCTCTTTTAAAAATTAAAGAAAACATGCAAACAAATGCAATNTGTATTTGGAGATATGCTACAGGTGTAGGAGAAAAAGAAGATGNGNAAATNATCAACACNGGTTGGATTTTAGAAGAAGNATGAGAAAATAATTTTAGAAAAATAATTTATGATTAAATTAGATTAAGGATTTATGACAGCACGGCCAAGAATCTTTCTTGCTTTAAGATCTTCTAATGCAGTATTTGCATCATCAAGAGNATATCTTTTAGATATAACAGGATTAAGAATTCCTTTTCTTGCTAAAGCAAGTAATTCAACCATATCATCATAGTTTCCAGTATATGCACCTTGAATTGTAAGGGATTTTAGAGGAATTGTTACTAAAGATAATTCAAGAGAGCCACCAAACAATCCTACAAGAACTAAGTTACCTCTTTTTCTCAAAATTGCAAAACCAAGTTTTACAGTAGGTGGAGCATTGACAAAATCAACAACACTATCAGCACCCTTATCATTACAAATAGACATGATTTTTTGAGAAGTTTCAGGATCTTTAGAATTAATAGTATAATGAGCACCCATTTCTTTTGCAATGTCTAATTTTTGATCATCTAAATCAACGCAGATAATTTTTGCTTTAGTTATAGCTTTGGCAATTTGTACACCCATTAATCCCAAACCACCAGCACCAACAATTACAAGAAATTCAGGAGAATTTTGATTTGCTTTTTTAATTGCAGTGTATGCAGTTAATCCAGAACAAGCAAGGGAAGTTGCAGCATCAGGATCAACGCCATCAAGTTTTGCTAAATATTTGAAACTAGGAATTAAAGCATAATCAGAATAACCACCATCTTGAAAAACACCCATAGATTTTGGGGCATCACATAAATTTTCATTTTTAACTTTACATGCAGGACACTCACCACATCCAATCCAAGGAAAAACTAGTACTTGATCACCTTTTGTAATACCTGAAACATTATTTCCAATATCCTCAACAGTACCAACAATTTCATGACCAGGAGTTACAGGATATTTAACTCCTCTATCAGTGACTTTCATAAATTGTCCATCTCCAAGATCATATCCGCCTTCCCACAAGTGTAAATCACTATGACAAACACCTACAGAATTTACTTTAACTAAAACTTGATCCCCTTCTGGTTTTGGAGTTTCAGATTCAGAAACTGCAAGAGGTTCATTAGGTCCAAGAATTCTTGCAGATTTCATATCAGAAAAAAACCATCTTTACAATATAAGAGTTGACTGGAAGTAAGAAAAAAGTAGAGTGCTTAGATATTATTGAATAAAACAATAGACATCGTGTGAGTGAACCTCCAAGTCCAAACAGTATTTCTCAAGAACCAGTCAATATTCTATTTAGTCCATCATCAGTTGTAAAAAAAGATGTTTGGGAAATTGATCTAATTCAAATTTTAAATTTATTAATTAAAATTCTTGAAAAAACAGGTAAGAAGGATCTGAAAGTTGCAGGAATGGCAGCATTATCATCATCATTAATCTATAGAATGAAAGTTGAAAGTATTTTTGCATTACAAAAAGCAGCTATGGAAAAAAAGTCAACAAGACAAAGAACCGATGTAGATATCGAATTAATAGATATACCATATAGACATGAATCAACATATCCAGTTTCATTAGATGACTTGTTAGGGTTATTACAAAATCTAATTGGGACAATGGCAAATCCACAATCAAGAAGAAATAAACAATTAGAGATAGAACCAATAGAAGCACCTGACTTTCAAGAATTTTTTATTTCATTAGAAAGTATTATTGGAAAATATGAAGATCTAATTATGAAAAAAATATCAAACACAGGATTCGGATTACTTCAAAATATAATTGCAGAACTGGATCAAGTAGATTCAATCAGGTGTTTTTTTGCAGCATTATTTTTAGCAAGAGACCAAAAAGTAGATTTAGAACAAGTTGANGAAGATATCAAAATTATACTCGTAAAAGAAAAAACAACAACTGAGTAAAATGGAGANAAAGTTCTTTAACTAAAATTTAAAAGAGGAGAAAAGGACTTGGTTAAAATTGAAAATACAGAAGAAGCAACAGCAAGAATTGAAGCTGCACTATATTCAGCAGGACGTCCATTAAGAATAGAAGACATCGTTAGAGCATCAGGCACAGAATCAAGAACAAAAACATTAGAATTACTAAACATAATTATAAAAAAAACAAAAACAGCATTCAAAGCATTAGAAATTGCAATACTACCAGATGGAACATATGTAATGCAATTAAAACCAGAATACAGTTCAACAGTTAAAAGATATGCNTCAAAGCCAGTTTTACCAAATGCAACTCTAAAGACATTATCATATATTGCATATATGCAACCAATTGCATCAAAACAACTTGTTGAAACTAGGGGTTCAGGGGTTTATGCACATCTAAAAGAATTACGACAATTAGATTACATAACTCATCAGAATGTAGGAAGATTGAAAATTTATACAACAACTGAAAAGTTTCAAAAATATTTTGGAATTAAAGGAGATGTAGAAGATCTAAAATCAAGATTATTTTCAAAAGTAAGAAAAACAGCAAATAAAGGAAAAATAAATGTCAGATCACAAATCACAACTGAAACAAACTAAAAAAACGAGTTGAGACTAGTTTTTGGCGTTTTGTATAAATTAGAGTAATTCACTAAAAATTTCGTGAGAAAATCAGTAGAAAATCTAGCAACCAGTAAAATTACTGGAGGACGAAGAAAACCACTTAGAATTAGAAGAAAATATGAAACTGATAGATATCCAAATGAGGCAATTAATGGAGCCCAAGTTACAGTAACAAGAAGAGTTAGAGGAAACAACAGCAAAGTAGCTTTAAAATCAATTGATTTTGTTAATCTAGCAACAGAAAACTCAAAAGTTGTAAAATCAAAAATTATCAAAGTTTTAGATAATTCTACAAATAACGATTATAGAAGACGAGGCATAATNAGTAAAGGTGCAATTATTGAAATACAAGAAGGTAAGTGCAAGGTTATTTCCAAACCAGGGCAAAACGGNATAGTTAACGCAATATTACTAAAGGAATAAAATGAAAGATTACGAGCACGTCGTAATTTGGTTGGATTATTTTAATAAGAATTTAAAGAAATCAAAAGGTAGAAGATTAGGATTAGAAAAATGTGTTTTTGATCCTTCGTTAAAAGAATTAATGGATGCAACAACATCAGCAGGATTTGAAATTACAGAATCAGATGATAAAGTTAGATTTCCAAAAAGACCATTTGTCAGATCAGGGTATGTTGTGTTGCCAAAAGGATCCTCTAAGACAATAATTCTTAACAAAATTTCACAAAAACTTGTTTCAAAAAGATCAAAGCAAACAAAATAAAATCTATTCTAGCTCTTAGCTAAAGTAAAGTTGACAGAAGTCTATGATAGGGTAATCATTTCTACTATTGTTAATTGCAGGAGGTAGGCGAAATAATGCACCTAGCCGGAAGTGGCAGGGTAATCATTCAACTATCACAAGAATTGGTTGAAGGACAGATACTCTGTGACGAGAAAGGAACTAGAGTTGCAAAAGTAATGGAACTAATTGGCCCAATAAAAAGGCCGTTTGCGTCAGCAACGTCGTTAACAAATAATATCAATANATTTGTTGGAAAACGAGTTTTCATGTTTGAGCAATCTACTGCAAATAAACCAAAAAGATTTAGGAGAAATAAAAGATGAACACATTACAAACTCAAAACTGTCCAGAATGTAGATCATCATTAGTAGATGATGTGCAAAATGGAGAGATAATCTGTTCTGGTTGTGGCGTAGTTGTCGATGATCAGATTGCAGATTGTGGTCCAGAAACAATAAGTTCGAATCTCGAAGATAAAATGAAGCTTGCAAGAGCAACAGGACAAACAACCTATTCTCAACATGATNTGGGAATAACAACTGAGATTTCAATTAGNGCAAAAGACTTCAGTGGAAAAACNATCAATCATGAAGTTGCAAACCAAATGAATCATCTCAGAAAATGGCAACAAAGAGTAAGAGTATCAACACCAAAAGAAAGACGACTTGCAAATGTTTTAGCAAAAATGGGCGAAACATGTGAATCACTTAATCTTTCAAAAAATGTGTTAGAAACTACTTCAATGATTTACAGAAACTTAGATGGGCATATAGAAGTCAAAGGAAAATCAGTAGCTTGTATCACTGCAGCTACAATCTATATGGCATGTAAGCAATGTAACGTAGTAAGATCATTAGAAGAAATTATTCAAGGAATTGTTCCAGCAAAAGACGTAAAGTCAAAAACAAAACTTGCAGCAAGATACTATAGAACCATGGTAATGGAAATGGGAGCAATTAAGGCTCCAGTCTTAACCATGGACAAATACATCTCAAAAATAGCAAATATGACACAGACAGAGGTAAGAGTAGAAAGACTAGCCTTAGAAATTGCTGAAAAAACAAAAGACAGTAGTATTTCAGATGGAAAATCACCAAACGGAATTGCTGCAGCATATCTGTATGTATCATCAGTATTACTTGGACAAAATGTTCTACAAAGAGACGTTTCAAGTATTGCAGGAGTTACAGAAGTCACTATCAGAAATAGATGTAAAGAGATTCTAACAAGTTACAAACTCAAAATTACTTTGAGACCGTCTCTGGCCAAATATTAAACCCCCCTCCCTTTTCATTTTACAATTAAAGATACAGATTAGGATCAGCTAAATTTCGTCGGTATTATATAGAGAATCAAAATTGTTTGAAACATGGTAGTATTAGAAATTAAAGATTTACACGTATCAATAGATGGTAAAGAAATTCTCAAAGGAGTTAATCTAAAAACAGGTCCAGGAGAAGTACATGCCATTATGGGACCAAACGGTTCAGGAAAAAGTACATTATCATACACATTACTTGCACATCCAAAATACCAAGTTACTAAAGGTGACATTCTATTAGATGGTGAAAGTATTTTAGAATTAACTGCTGATCAAAGAGCAAAAAAAGGATTATTCTTAGCATTTCAATATCCAACTGAAGTTTCAGGAGTAGGATTTTCCCACTTTCTAAGAACAGCATACAACTCTCTAAGTAAAGCAATGGATGGAGATGACAGAGAAGTGTTCATTACAGTAAGAGAATTTCAAAAATACCTTAAAGAAAACATAGCAAAAGTTGGATTAAGAGAAGAATTCCTTTCAAGATATCTAAATGAAGGATTTTCAGGAGGAGAGAAAAAACGTGCAGAAGTATTACAAATGGCAGTTTTAAAACCTAAAATTTCAATTTTAGATGAACCAGATTCAGGATTAGATATTGATGCAGTTCAATCAGTAGCTAAAGCAATTAGTAATGTTTCAACTAAAGATGCAACAGTAATTATAATTACTCACTATGCTAGAATTTTAAAATTCTTAGACAAATTAGATTATGTGCATGTATTTGCAGATGGCAGAGTTCTACAAACTGGAGATGCATCCCTTGCAGATAAATTAGAAGCTGAAGGTTATGAGTGGGCTTTAGAAAAAGCAGCATAATTAAATTTAAAAAGAAAATTTTTTAAAAAATGATTTACAAAGTTCAAGTGAATTTTTCCAAAGATTTCTTAGAAATAAATAATGATCAAATCAGTATTGGAATTAAGAGTAAACCAATCAAAGGAGAAGCAAATAAAGAAATTATTAGAAAAATTGCAAAATATTTTTCAATATCAACAGGAGCAATACAGATTAAATCAGGTCACAAAACTAAAGACAAAATAATAAAAATATCATAAGAAGGAATCATGTTTTTTATTTAAATAGGGTCATAGAAGTAAAAAATTATGTCAGAAAATAGTGAACAATATTATTTTAATTTCTCATTTTTTAAAGTTGATCCAAAATGGAGATGGATGGCAGATTTAGCAAAAGAAGAATCTGCAAAAGAAGTAGAGAATATTATTTCTAATTCAGGAATAATGTTTAGATCATATTCAAATTTAGGGTTAAGAGATGATACAGATTTTATGTTTTGGTTTGCAGCAAAAACAATTGAAGAAATTCAAACAGTAATTGAAAAATTATACAAAACAGTATTTGGAAAATACATCATACCATCAATGACATATTTGTCATGTACAAGACCATCATTATATGTACAAGATCAAAAGGCTCATGGATTTGTTACTGGAAATAATCCAAAAAAACACGTCATAGTTTACCCATTTACAAAAACAAGAGAGTGGTATCTATTACCAAAAGAAAAGCGTCAAGAAATTATGGATGAACATATCACAGTTAGTAAAAAATACCCACAAGTAGTGCTCAATACAACATATTCATTTGGAATTCATGATGAAGATTTCATGTTAGCATTTGAAGTAGATGACATCAGAGATTTTCAAGATCTAATTATGGATCTAAGAGAAACTCAAGTTTCAACATATGTAAAAAATGACATCCCAATGATTGTATGTGTGAAAAAAGACATCATCCCATTAATTACAAGTTTAGGGTAAACTGCATAAAACAAGATATCACAAGTGCAAATCTTGGATAAACATAAATGATGAAATTCCAAATAAATAGTGAAATTAAAAGGAGATAAGAATGAAGTACAATAAACTAGGAAAAACAGATATCAAAATATCAGAAGTAGGATTTGGAGCATGGGCAATTGCTCTTGATTGGTGGGGTAAAAAAATTGAAGAAGACGAAGCAAAAAGAATGCTCAAAAAAGCATATGATGTAGGAATTAATTTCTTTGAAACAGGAGATTTGTATGGTAAAGGATTAAGTGAAAAACTAATTGGCGAAGTCTTCAAAGATATGAGAAATGAAGTTGTTATTTCTACCAAATACGGGTATGATTTTAGTGAAGTAGACCAAATAGGGCATAAAGAACTTCCACAAAGATTTGATGAAGATTATACTAGAATGGCATTAAGAAAAAGTTTAGAAAGATTGCAAACAGATCATGTTGACATGTATGGTGTGCATAATCCAAAATTAAAAGATGTGAGAAATAATTCAATATTCAATGTATTAGATGGTTTTATCAAAGATGGATCCATCAAAACATACCAAATTGCGTTAGGTCCTGCAATTGGTTGGACACAAGAAGGGATAGAAGCAATGGACAAACCAAATCTTAGTGCAGTTCAAACAGTATACAACATACTTGAACAAACTCCAGGAAATGAATTAATGAAAAGGGCTGAAGAAAAAGACGTAGGCATTTTAGTTAGAGTTCCAGAAGCATCAGGAATTCTAACAGGTAAAGTTAATGCAGATACTAAATTTGATGATAATGATCATAGATCAGTAAGAAAACGAGAGTGGCTTAAATCAGCATTAGAAAAAGTTGAACAATTCAAACCAATTGCAGATAGAAATGGATTAAGTATTACAGAATTTGCAATGAAATTCATGATGACAAAAAAAGGATTTGCAACAGTACTTCCAACAATGATCAGCGAAGAGGAAATTGTCAATTATGCTGAAATGTCAGATGGGAAATATATTTCAGATTCAGATATGAAAGAAATTGATGATTTGTACAATACATGGCCAGCCTATGAATTAAAAGCAACACCTCAAACAAATTAATTTGTAAATGGTCATACCAATAGATTCAGAAAAAACACTAGAAGTTATTGAAAGAATGAAATTTGCCAAAATTGGTAAATACAAAAAATGGGAATTAATTATTAAAAAAATTAAAAAAGATCAAACATTAAATCCAGAAGAATTAGAATATTATTCAAATTTAACTAGAATTTATAAAAACTCAAACATTGCAAGTAGAAGCAAAATATATCACACAAAATTATCACTAGAAGATGAAAAACCACCTTGTAAAGAATGTGGAAAAGATTCTCTATACTATTGCAACATGAATGATCAATATTTTTGTAATATTCATGTTGTAGGACACGATAAAAATGAAGTTTAAGCAGTAATATCATCTAAACTAAATGAATTTTCAACAAAATATTCAACTCTAGTTTTTTTGAATTCACGAGAACTAAAGAGAATTTTGTATTCATCCACATTAACTTGATCTTGAATAATTTTAGCTACATCATATGCTTCATCATGTGTTTTGCAATGAATCATTGAAAATACATTGTATGGCCAATCATCATATGTTGGACGCTCGTAACAATGACTGACTTGAGGAAATGAACCTAATGTTTCACCAACAGAAGTAATCCTATCTTTAGGAACTTTCCATACAATCATACCATTTGCAGTAAATCCAACTTGTCTATGTCTCAAAATTGCTGCAAATCTTCGCATCACACCAATGTCCTCATAATGTTTCATTTTTGCAAATAATTCATCCTCAGTAATTCCAAGGTTTTTTGCTGCAATTACAAAGGGTTCATCAGTGATTTCCATATCCTTTTGTAATTCACGAATGAAATCTTTGTCTTGTTCTGTTGGTTCAAATTTAATATTCTTAATTTCTTTTTTCTCTTCAGTTGGTGCAATATCATGTTTTTTGTCATCAACCATGTCAAGTTTAACACCAATTTTGAATAACTGTAAAGTTGGAAGCATTCGAACTTTTTTAATTCCTTTAAGAACATTAAATTTTTCAAGTTCAGCATTCAAATCAGTTCCAGGTGGAACAGCTAAAGTAAACCAAAGATTAAACTGATGATCACGTTCATAATTATGACTAACNCCAGGATGACGATTAATTTGACTAGCCACATAATCTAACTTATCATCTTCAATTTCCATTGCAACTAATGAACTAGTATAACCTAGTTTCCTAGTATCAAAAATAGCACTAAGTTGTCTTAAAACACCAATCTCTTTTAGATTGTTTAATTTTTCTTTAATAATTTCTGGAGTAGTATTAAATTTTGTAGCAATTGCATCAAAAGGTCGAGTAACTAATGGAAACGTCCATTGAATTTCATTTAGAAGTTCTTTATCAGATTCACCTAAAGAAGACAATAAATGAATTAATTGGCAATTCAATTAAAAATGTAGCTAGTATTCTACACAGTAATTTTTAATACATAAATAGAAACTAGAGGATTTTGGATCCATGATAATTAATTTAAATCTTGAAAATAAAAAAATTATTGTTATAGGTGGAGGAAATGAAGCTGAGAAAAGAATAAAATCACTATTAAATGAAAAAGGTGAAATTATAGTCATCAGTGATTCGGTAAATACTGCAATTTTAAAATTAGTAAAAATAAAACAAATTAAATTAAAAAAACAAAAAATTGAAAATGTTAAATTTATTTCAGAATTAAAACCAGACTTAATAATTACAACCACAAATGATAAAAAAATTAATCAAAAAATAATCAACCATGCAAAGAAAAAGAAAATAATAGCATATAGTTCAGATAATCCAGAAGATAGTGATTTTTCAAATGCAGCAATCATTGATTTTGAAAAAATGATTCAAGTTGCAATTTTCACAGGAGGTAGAAGTCCAGGAATGTCAAAAAAAATTAAATTGAAAGCTGAAAAAGTACTGAAAAAAATTATTTCAAAAGAAGATATCGCTCAAATTAAAATTCAAAAAATATCCCGAAAATTAGCTAAAGAGACAATTCCCACTCAATCTGAACGAAAAGAGTATCTACAAAATATCATGACTGATAATCATATTGATCAGTTAATAAAAGACGGTCAGATAAAAAAAGCTGAAAAGCGAGCTGTAGAGATACTAAAAAAATGGAAATAACTCAAAATATCATAAATGCACGGGTGACATTTCGTAACTCACCAATACATATTCTTGAACAATTTACGATCAAAAATGTTGAAAATGCATATCAACAATTTAAAAAACATTCAGAATTAGAGGAATGTGTAATAATTCAAACTTGTAATAGAATCGAATTATTTGGAAAATCAAGAATAGATAATTCAGATAAAATTAAAAAAACNTGGGCAAACATTACTGGACTTGATGAAGAAATGGTTAATGAAAATGTAGAATTTGTGGAAAATCAAGAAGCATTACACCACCTATTGAAATTAACATCAGGTTTAGATTCAATGGTATTGGGAGAAGAACAAATTTTGGGTCAAATAAAAAATTCCATAACAGCAGCTAGAGAGATAAAAGCATCAGGACAACATCTCAATACATTATTTGATAAAGCAATTAGGATGGGAACTAGAATTAGAAACTCTAGTGGAATTGGTAAAGGAGGTATTTCAGTGGGTTCAATGGCAGTAAAGCTTGCAGAAGAAAATGTTGATGAATTAAAAACAAAACAAGTTCTATTAATTGGAACTGGAGAAGTATCAACTCTAGTTGCAAAATCACTTCAAAGAAGAGGATATGCATTTAATGTTACAAGTAGAACCATTGGAAGATCAGAAACATTTTGTGAAACAATGGGAGGAAATCCAATTAAATTTGAAGAAGTTCTTTCAGGATTTAATAAATATGATGTAATATTTGTTGCAACAACTGCACCATATTTTCTTGTAACACAAGAAAAAATTACAGATGCCATGAAAGATAAAAACAATGGAATAATGATTTTAGATTTATCAAATCCAAGAACAGTAGATGAAAAAGTAGCAACAATTAGTGGGGTTAAATTAATGAATTTAGATCAAATTGCAGAAATGGTTGAAAAAAATATCAATGCCAGAATAAACAAAGTGAAAACCGTTGAAAATATAATTAGAGAGGAAATATCAGTATTAGAAGCCTCGATGAAAAGATTAGATGCAGAACCACTTGTAACAGACGTATTCAAAAATATAGAAAATCTTAGAGAAAAAGAATTACAAAAAGCANTACAAATGCTGGGGGAAAAAGATGAAAAAAAGATCAAAATTATTGAAGAATTAACAAAAGCAGTAGTAGAAAGCATTGTAACAACGCCAATGAATAATATCAGAAAAGCATCAGAACAAGGTCAACCAAACGTAATAGAGTTAGCCAGTAAGCTATTTGACTATAAAAAACAAGATCAGGCAGATTAGAATTATATTTTAGCCAAAGATGATTTGAAACATGTCATTTCCAATTAAACGTCTCAGAAGATTAAGAATATCTGAAAAAATGAGAGAATTAGTTCAAGAAACCACATTAACACCCAAAGATTTCATTTGTCCAGTATTTGTTCAAGAGGATCTTAAAACAAGAATTAAAGTGGAATCAATGTCAGAAATTGAGAGATTACCATTAGAAGAAGTAAATGATGAAGTTAAAACAATTATAGATTTAGGAATTCCTGCAATTATGTTATTTGGAATTCCAACACAAAAAGATGAAGCAGGAAGTTCATCTTTTGATGATAACGGTATTGTTCAAAAAGCAATTACTCAAATTAGAAAAGAATTTGGAGATAAAATTGTAATTATGGCAGATGTGTGTTTATGTCAGTTTACATCAACAGGTCATTGTGGAATTATTCAAGGAGATAAAATTGATAATGATACAAGTTTAGATACACTTGCAAAAATTGCAGTGAGTCAAGCTAAATCAGGAGTAGATACAGTATCACCATCAGCAATGATGGATGGTCAAGTTGCAGCAATTAGAAAAGCTCTAGATAAAGAAGGATTTACAGACGTCTCAATAATGTCACATTCAGCCAAACATCGTTCAAACTTTTACTCACCATTTAGAGATGCTGCAGAGTGTGCACCAAAATTTGGAGACAGAAAAACATACCAAGTTCCATTTACAAATGCAAGAGAAGCAATGATGGAAGTAGAAACGGACATTAACGAAGGAGTAGATATTGTAATGATAAAGCCAGCATTATCATATTTAGATTTAATTGCAGAGACCAGAAGAAAATACAANGTTCCAGTGTCAGCATATAGTGTTTCTGGAGAATATGCATTGGTAAAAGCNGCATCACAGTTAGGATATGTAAATGAAAAAGATATCACATTAGAAATCCTTCATTCAATTAAAAGAGCAGGTGCAGATATGATAGTTACATATTTTGCAAAATCAGCTTCAAGATTTCTTCAAGAGCCATGAGAAACGACGAACGTTTTGAAATACAAAGAGCATTTGACTTATTGCCACATGTTGTTGGAGCAAGTTGGACAGCAGTATGGTTTCGAATGCAAGGTATTAGAAAACCTACAAGGGAGGAATTCAGAGAGAAAGCGCTAGAATATCTAAAAATGATAGAACCAGTCTTAAACGCATATCCAAAAGATGAAGAGTTTACTGAAATTTGTAAATATATAGAATTTAGAAAAAAACAAGAATATCTAAAGATTATTTCAGGAGAAAATAAAGAGATAGAAGTCAGATATGATAGATATGTAGATTATGGTTAAATTTCAGATTTTAGTTGTTTTAAAAATACTTTCAACACTTTAGTTCTTTTTTTTGCTTCAATTTTACCAGATTTTGTATTCATTGTAAATTCCAATTTTAATAATTTATTAAAAAAATGATCAACGGCCCAAATATCATCATCAGGGTTTCTTTTATTACAAAAAGGATCATCAATGTTGTAAAAAGGTCTATTCAGAGAACCACTAGTGGCAAAAACTCGTGCAATACCTATAGCACCTAAAGCATCAAGTCTATCAGCATCTTGTAATATTTTTCCTTCAAGAGTTTGAGGAATTTTATTTTGAGAAAAGCTATGTTCTGCAATAGCGTCAGAAATAACTATAATTTCGTCATTAGTAAAACCATATTTTTTTAAAATAATTTTAGATTTTTTTGCACTATCTATAGAAGAAAATTTAGAACGTTTACTAGATTTAGAGTACGATACAATATCATGTAATAATACAGCACTAAGAATCAATTTAGGATTTGCATTTTCTTTTTTTACAATTTTTTGGGCATTGTTATAGACTCTCATCACATGATCAAAGTCATGTGCAGTGTCATTATTCATTATTTTTATTACTTCATCTTTAATAGAATCAAGAACTTTCATTTAGAGTCTCCAAATTTTAGGTTTAACAAATTTTATTTTTCTTTGAGTAATTAATACAGTCCAATTAATAGATGCAAATAAAATAATTAGTCCAATACCAACACCATCAATTAACAAAATTCCAGTAAGACGATCCTCAAATATTTCNAAAAAGGGCGTTAAAACAGCATTGCCAAAATAAATCATAAGGATATANGAAATAGTTCTACCAANCCAAAATCCAATATAGATACTTACACTCTTTGCACGCATCAATCCATAGGTAATGAATAATACATTACTTGGAAGAGGTGTTGCACCAAACAAAAAAGATGNAATTAGATAACCATATTTTTTCTTATTCAAATAATCTCCAATCATATCAAGATTGGATTTTTGTTCTGCTCCAACAAATTTTCTAAATAATCCACTAATTCTTTTTAAAAAAAATCTACCAATAGTTGCACCAGTAGCACCAACCATAGCAAGAAGTACAACATTCAAAGTAGGATCAAGAAGATAAAATGATGTTAAAATTATCCAACTAGGAGGCATCAATATCGGAGATGCATTTACTCCAATCAATATTAAAAAAATTCCAAAATATGAAAATTCACCAAATAATTCTAAAATATCCAATATCTTTCAACAATCCTACCAATATTTTGTTTCTAAACCCTTGGATCTATCATAGTCACAAAATAATATAATATTTTATTAAAAAATTCAAATAATTACATATTTTTTAAAACAATGATCATGTTTTGTAAGAAATTGGATCAATCATGCAATATCTTTATAAGCAATTTAGACACATTTGATGTATGTCAGAGTTAATTTGGAAGTGTTTTAGATGCAATCTTTCTTTCAAAGACGANGATTTAGCAGAAATACACAAAAATATTTCAAATCATTCAGTNACTAAAGTAAAAACAATAGTTGCATAATTTTTTAGAATTAANTTTTAAAAATAAAAATATAGTGCAGAGGGTGGGATTCGAACCCACGAACTCCTAAGAGAAGGGATTTCCTATGTTTGGATCTTGAGTCCCTCTCGGTTGACCGGGCTTCGATACCTCTGCAA
>JGI26271J51732_1000524_pt1 | contig 16903 bp, 16 predicted proteins | sample SaaInlV_110m_DNA_FD_51732 | JGI IMG/M metagenome (IMG submission 51732)
TTATCAGTAAGTTTCATGAATTTGTATTTAGCTTAAAAAATATGTTACAGCAAATTATCCTGTACTTAAGCCGTCAAGACAGCATAAGCCAGAGTAAAATGTATTATAAAGATATGCTAATTTATGGAGTTATAAACAGGCAGGTGGTCGGAGCGACTGGATTTGAACCAGCGACCGCACGCCCCCCAGGCGTGTGCGCTACCAGGCTGCGCTACGCTCCGATTCCTCATATATGAGATGTTTATTTTAAGTAAGTGTCAAGTCCTTTAAGCATCAGACTGGGCCGAAGATCTTAGTTTATATGCTGTGAACATCAGCCGACCACATAACTGCCGGTGCCGACAGCAATCAGCAGTCCCTCATCATTATGCAGTTCCATCCGTGTTACAGAGAGTTTGTTGCCGGTACGCAAGGTGATTCCTGTTGCGACAAAATATTCACCTAAACCAGGACGCAGATAATCTACACGCAGATCAATAGTACCAATCTTAGCAAATCTTTCGGCAATTTCTTCGAATGAACGACCTTCCATTTTTTTCATAATTCCGGTCCAGGCCACCATTCCGCCTGTTACGTCTAGCACTGAGGAAATCACTCCGCCGTGCAGGTTCCCGCGCATGAAATTACCTACCAGTTCAGGACGCATTTTAAAACGGATTCCAATACTATCCAAATCAAGATTCTCTATTTTCATACCAATTAATTTGTTAAATGGAATACGTTCCTCGGTTATTTCCTGCAGCAATTGCAAAAGTTTCTGTTTAGGCATGGAAGTTTTATGGTTTGAATATTTTGAATTTAAGCTTAAGCCATTGAGAAAGCCACAAAGTATTATGCTATGAGCCGCTAAGTATAATGCTGAACACTAAGCTGTCCTTAGCTTATGTCTCAGGATGGACTGTGCTGTCTGCACNGAATCGAAAGTGAACTTAGCAGAAACATCCTGTGAGTATTTTAAAAGATAAAAGTGCTAACAAGTCCGATCAATCCGCCAAAAACACCACCCCAGACAACGAGCCAACCGAGATGNTCCTGTATCATCCGCTCAATAATNTCCTTTACCATCTCTGGAGTAAGTTCTGCTAAACGCCGGCTGACGATAACATCAACCTTTGCTAAAATATCATCACTCACAGAAATGTCCTCAAGTTGTTCGCGCATTGCTTCCTTAAAAGCATCTGTCTCGGAAATTTTATGTACGGCAAGCTGCAGTTTTTCCGTAAATGGTTCACGCAACGGCTCCAGAGCCTGTACTCCTCCTACCATGGATAACATGGGACCAAAACTGGAACCCTCAATCACTTCCACTAAAGAGTCAAAAGCAGGGTTCAAATTTACCTTTTTAAGGACTTGTTCAAAATCCGGAATAAGCTTTGAACTTTCCGAACCGGCAAAAAACTGCTCCACATTTTCACGGTTAAAAAATTGCTGCATGATTAATTCGTGAATGCTCGTCTTGAATGCTTCAAAATGCAGTGGAATTACACCTGAACCGTAGAGTCCAGGGACTCTTTCAAAGAGCATGTAGATGGCGAGCCAGTTTGTTACTGCTCCGGAAAGCGCAAACAGTCCGGTGTTCAGAAGAGTTTCATTCCAAGGTTCTGCAACCAAAAAACCAGCGCCGATCAATGCCGCAGCAACGAGGTTAGTTCCTAAACGTTTATCAAATAATATTCCGGAAGTCCCTGAACCGGAGAGGGAAAGAGTCTGACTCATAAAAAAATACGCAGTTGAAATTTTAAATTACGCAGGATATTTTGCAGGTGTTAGACGAATCCTTAGATAGAGTTTAACTGGATTCACAACGGGAGGCAAGTAAAGGAGAGTTTGACATTAAATTTAATAAACGTTCGCTGGTTTGAGCTGCGCCTTTTATACTTAATTCCGGCTGCAGATCCAATATTTCTGTATCAAAAACCTGAACATAATTATTGCGGATCAGTGCCGCAAAATCAGCATGTTCCGTAGTACAGCCTGCCAGGTTCGCCAGTGCATCCAGATGCTGACCCTGACCCTGAGCACCTTCCAGTTTTAGCTGCAGGAAATTATCTTTGAGGAACAAAGCTAGACGTTTGGTCTTCGGTTTGTAAAAATTGTCTGAGGGATGACCATGCTCACATCCGGAAGTCTCGGAGGAACGAGCTGCTGCCATCGTGCTGCCAGAAGGTATAAGAGTGGAACTACTGAAAACACCCATCAATCCCGGAGGTGCCGGAACTTTAGGACACTTGTGACGCGCCTGAAGGGGTTGTGAAGCTGTACTGAGTAACAGGGATACTGTAAAAAACGCGACTAAAAGTGTCGGTATTTTTTGCAATATATTCCGGAAGAAGTGCATAACCTGGAACTCGGAAGCAGACACTGCAATATCCGGAAAGGCTGGAGCGATGTTCAGCTCATCCATGAACCGTTCCAATTAGTGTTAAAGAATCTGGCTCAAAAAGAGCTTGGTNCGGTCATGTTGAGGATTATTGAAAAACTCTTTCGGCGCATTTTTCTCGATAATTTCTCCTCCATCCATGAAGATAACACAATCACCGACTGCAGTCGCAAAACCCATTTCATGAGTAACCACGAGCATGGTCATTCCACTTTCCGCAAGTTCAATCATCACGTCTAAAACTTCTTTAATCATTTCCGGATCAAGCGCGGAAGTCGGTTCGTCGAAAAGCATAATTCTGGGGTTCATACACAATGAACGTGCGATTGCGACACGCTGGTCGAAAAGCATAATTCTGGGGTTCATACACAATGAACGTGCGATTGCGACACGCTGCTGCTGTCCACCTGAAAGTTGTCCTGGAAATTTACTGGCCTGTTCCGGGATTTTCACCCTTTCAAGATATTCCATCGCTATTTTTTCAGCCTCAGCTTTTGGTGTTTTTCTAACCCAAATCATGGCCAGCGTGCAGTTTTCAAGAACAGTCAGGTGGGGAAATAAATTAAAATGTTGAAAAACCATCCCTACTTCTGAACGTACAATTTCAATGTGTTTGAGGTCACCTGTCAGTTCTGTACCGTCCACAATGATACTACCCTTTTGATGTTCCTCTAACCTGTTGATGCAGCGAATGAGAGTGGATTTTCCGGAACCTGAAGGTCCGCAGATGACAATCTTTTCTCCACGCTTTACTTCGAGGTTGATATTCTTGAGCACATGAAAATCATCAAACCATTTATGCATGGAATTGATTGAAATCATGACTTCATTTTCATTTTCTTTTGTATCGGCTGTAGTAGACATGAGATTTTTTAGTTGAGTATTTAACTCTTAATGACCAGTGTGAAGTTTCTTTTCAAGATAAAGTGAGTAACGTGACATGCTGAAACAACTGATGAAAAAATATAAGGCTACGAAAATATAAACCTCATTGGCTAGTCCTGCCCATTTCGCGTCTGCTAAGGAAGCATTTCCGAGTCCCAAAATATCCATCATGCCGATGATCAGTACCAGAGTCGTATCTTTGTAAAGACCAATGAAAGTGCTGACAATGCCGGGAATTGAAATTTTCATGGCCTGCGGTAAAATAATCAGTCGATGAGCCTGCCAGTATGTAAGTCCAAGAGAATCACCTGCTTCATGCTGTCCCTTGGCAATTGCCTGCAAACCGCCGCGGATAACTTCTGCCATGTAGGCTGAAGCAAAAAGTGTAACCATAATTAAGACGCGCACCAGCAAGGCATAGACGGTACCGGGTGGTAAAAAATAATTGAGCATCGTTGAGGCGACGAACAACAATGTAATCAGCGGAACTCCACGGATAAATTCAATGAAAAGCACACACAAAATTTTCAGCACAGGCATATTCGACTGACGTCCAAGAGCCAGTGCGACNCCTATCGGCAACGAAAATGAAATGCCTGTAACACCTATGATCAACGTGAGCATAATGCCGCCAAACTGATCGGTGTCAACTTGCTCTAATCCAAATCCTCCGACCAGCAACCAGCCTGCAATGAAAGGGAAAACTGCTGAATAAATCAGTCCGTATTTTCTATACGGTAATTTTTCATAAAGTACCGGAACCACTGCTAATGCAAGCAATACAAAAGAGATGTTAACACGCCAGCGTAAAGGTGGAGGATAAAATCCATAAGTGAAAAGTTCAACACGGTCTTTGATAAATGCCCAACACGCTCCTGCGCCAGGAGAAGACATCTGGTTCCAGCATTGTTCACGTGAATCTGCAGTTGAGACAGAATTGATAACTGCCCATTCGAAAAGCGGAGGCAGACTTTTCCACAACAACAACATGGCCAGTAATGTCAGGATTGTATTTAGCGGAGAAGAAAATAAATTTTTTCTTGACCAGCCAATAATCCCAGTCGTGTTGACAGGAGGCGGTAAGTCCGGATGAGTCCCCGGTGCAAATTCTTGTTGTACGGTTTTACTCACAATTCAATCATGGTTAGCGTTCTACTAATGACATTCTTTTGTTGAACCAGTTCATAAAGGCAGAAATTATTAATGAAATAATTAAATAAGTCATTAGGACGAAAATCATTGTTTCCATCTCTTTGCCGGTTTGCATCAGGGAAATCCCTCCGATGGTTGCCACCACATCCATATAGCCTATGGCAATGGCCAGAGATGAGTTTTTGGTCAGATTTAGATATTGACTCGCCAGAGGCGGAATGATGACACGCAGTGCCTGCGGAATTACGACAAGACGTAAAGTGTTGCCGTGACTTAATCCCAGTGCATGGGATGCTTCAGATTGTCCACCACTGACAGCTAAGATTCCTGCGCGTACTATTTCCGCGATAAAACATGAAGTGTAGTAGGCCAGTGCGAATGTCAAAGCTATATACTCAGGCTTGATCGAGGATCCTCCTTTAAAGTTGAAACCCTTAATGGCTGGAACTTCCCAGGACAGAGGAGAACCTGAAATGAAATAAGTCAATAGAGGTAAGCCGATTATTATAGCTGCAGAAATTGTAATCACCGGATAGTTCTCTCCAGTTTGATCCTGATTTTTACGTTCCCAGATGACAAAGACAACAACTGCCACAATTGCAAGCAACAACGCTAACCAGACATAACCAAAGCCGTCCTCAAAAACAGGTGAGGGTATAAAAAACCCACGGTTAGTTAAAAAGACCGTATCTGAAAGGCTGATTGCTTTTTTAGGAACAGGCAGAACATACAGGAAGATACTGTAGACAAAGAAAATATGTAAAAGTACAGGGATATTTCGGGTGAATTCAAGAAAAACGTAAACTAGCTTGCTGACCAGCCAGTTATTCGAAAGTCGCAAGATTCCCATGGTGAAACCCATAATTGACGCAATAATAACTCCTGAAACGGCTACTAAAAGGGTATTTAATAAGCCGACAATTGCTGCTCTAAAGTGGGTGTCTGTGGGTGAAAAAGAAATGAAAGGCTGGAAGGTAATATCATAACCTGCAGGATAACTTAGAAATGCAAAGCTGAAGTCTTTGCCTGCTTTCTCCAAGTTGTTTGCGACATTGTTGCCGATCATTCCCAAAAATGTGAACAGGATCAGCATAGTCATGATCTGAATAAAAACTGAGCGGTATTCCTGATTACGCCACAAACGTAACAGGAGCATGGGTTCATTTGCAGTTACTGATGCTGAGGACATTGTAAGTAACTTCCCGTTAACTAAAAAGTGAAAATGATTCCTTCAAATGTAAAAGCGCACAGTCCCATTGAAAAGAACATGTGCGCTTAAAAACAAAAACGTTAATTAATAAAAATTAACGGAATGGTGGAGAATACTGAAGTCCTCCCTTAGTCCATTGGTTATTCAAACCACGGGCCAAGCCAATCGGTGTGTTTGTACCGATATTGCGCTCGAATATTTCGCCGTAGTTTCCAACTTGCTTAATGACCTGATAAGCCCAGTCTTTGCTCATTCCAAGCTCTTCGCCTTGACTGCCTTCAACACCGAGAAGACGCAGAATTTCAGGGTTATTGGAACCCTTCATGCTGTCCACGTTTGATGATGAAACACCTAATTCCTCAGCTGCTACAGTCGCATTATAAATCCAGCGGACAATGTCGGCCCACTGATCATCACCTTGACGTACGGCCGGCCCAAGTGGCTCCTTGGAAATAATTTCTGGAAGAATGATGTGGTTTCCAGGACTAGGGAAGGTGGAACGAGTCGCAGCCAATCCGGATGCGTCAGTTGTGTAAATGTCACAACGTCCTGACAAATAGGCGGCACGTGCTTCTGAGTTTTTCTCAATGGTAACTGCTTCGTAGCTCATATTGTTCTGACGAAAGAAGTCAGCGAGGTTCAACTCAGTTGTTGTTCCGGTTTGAATACAAACTGAAGCACCGTCCAGTTGAGTTGCGCTTGTCACACCAAGACTCTTGTTGACCATGAAACCCTGACCGTCATAATAGTTGACACCTACGAAAGTCAGTTTCACACCAACATCACGTGAAAATGTGATGGTAGTGTTACGCCACAAGACGTCACCTTCACCTGAATTCAGCTTGGTGAAACGTGTTTTACCAGTTGAGGTAACTGCTTTTATTGCGTTGGAATCTCCCAACACCGCAGCTGCGGTTGCACGACAGAAATCAATGTCGAAACCTTTCCAGGTTCCACTTGAATCTGGATATGCAAATCCAGCAACTCCTGTACTTACTACACAGCGAAGTTCTCCACGAGACTTCACATCTTCCAGTGTTCCGGCCGTTGCCGTGAACGCCAGCGCACCAACTGCAATCAGCGTCAGTGCAATCTTTTCAAGTGCTCTCATTTGTTTTCTCCTTCTGAACACGTTATAGAAATTTCCACCCCAACAATTTGAGACAGACCCTTTTTAAGGTGCTCAAGTCTTCAATTTTTTGCCTTAGGTGTCAAGTCTAAATATGGAAAAATTGATTTTAATCAGTCCTGAGAGGAAAAATGTTATTGATTTAATTATATAAGTTTTCAATTTTTGCCTGAAATTCAAGACGTCTGTTTCGCTCTTTTTGAGGTGTATTTGCCTGCAGAAAGTCATCTTTAGTAAAAAAAGCGGCTTGCCCTAAGACCTTTTCTAAGGCGATTTCTTCTTTCCGGCTTAAATCCCAAAAAGGATTTTCGACATTTTCCGAACTGGTGAAATCTCTCAGTAACTGCACTTTCCAGCCTAAAAATTTCATTGACTCACCGGAACGTCTGTAAAGACAGCGCAGCAAATACATTCGCTTAAACTCATCGAGCCGCACTGCTGATTGAAAAACTGCTTCCGGAAAGTCCCAGTTCCAACCTTGAATCAACTCATGTACTAAGTCACTGAAGCAGGACGTTCCAGAAAAATAACTTTTAGTTTTTTCTGCAGGTATTACTTCCTTTCTATGAGGATCAAAGCTTGTTGTCTTAAAGCTTCCGCGCTCGTGTGCGTCGTAGAGTTGAAATTCGGTGTGCGGAAGTTCCTCTTCAAGGAGTCGGATAATTTCAAAACTTTCCTTCTGTAAACCGCGTTTCTTTTTTTCACCCGGAACCCAACTAATGAGTTGGCTTTCCTCATTTTTAATTTCCAGCAAGCCTTTGTTTTCAACTGCGAGCAACCATTCCATAACTTCCTGGCGCGAATTCGCCCGTATGTATAAGCATTTTTCTGTGTGTGGCTTTCGCTGGTCAAGCAGCATAAATATTTGCTGTCCATTACTTAATGCAACACGTTTCCAACCCTGTTCAAACTTCGACAGCCATTCTTCAAAATCCGGAGACCGGACATGCACTTCCGCTAATTTGTTTTTTTGCATGAGGTCGAATTGCGTCTGGGCGAGTCGAACAAGTTCTTGCCGTTTTGGTTTTAATCCAGTCCCAGTCTCTTCCGGCCACGGCAATAACAATGCCGGAACTTTAAAGCTGACCAGCGTTTTTCCTAAATACTCAATTAATTCTGCTTCAGACGCAGATACATTGTACTGCAGAAAAGCAACAGGTCTTGCGCCAAATTCTACATCTTTTACGGAAACTACCACGGCCTGCTCTATCATTCCGCTTTGGAACAAAACACGTTCAATTTCCTCCGGATGTATATTTTCACCACCGGAAATGAACATGCTGTCTTTGCGTCCCAGTACGGTCAGCGTGTGATACATTTCACTCTGCTGTTTGTTTTTTATTCCGGATTCTCTTTGCAGTTGCGCCGTTTGCGTTTTTTTGCTCTCTGCCGGCTTAACTTGAAGGATTCCTAAATCTCCGGATTTAAACCAACCATTTTGATCAAAAGGCTGTTGCAGGCCGGATTCATCGAGATAACCTAAAAAACGGGTTTTGCCGCGTACTTCAATTTCAGGGTAAGTTTCGTTTTCTGCAGAAATCCGGACTTCACGAAAAGGCAGAATACGGCAGGAACCCTTTTTTCCGGTTGCAACCTGAGATGCCATTTCTGTAGAACCGTATGTCGTGTTGACATTCAGACCGAGTTCAGCGCATTGATCAAGCAAAGTTTCAGGAATCGCTGAACCTCCAAGCAAAATAAGTTTTAACTTGAGCAGAGAATCTCTACCTGCGTTTGTCTGCAAAAGTCGGTGGAGTTGAGTTGGTACCAGTGAAAGATGAGTGATCTTATTATTTGTCAGAGACTCAGCCAAAGTTTGCTTTTCAGTTGGAAGCACCATGGCTGCACCGGAAAGTAGAGTGCGGAAAAAAATTGCCAGTCCGCCGACATGAAAAAGCGGCAGCGACATTAACCAGCGGTCACCGGAAATTAACGGCATCTGCTGATTTGCTCCAAGCGCACTGTAAAAATGGTTGGCCAGCGAGTGGACCACTGCTTTAGGCGATCCACTGCTGCCGGAAGTGAAAATGATGCTGGCCCATGCCGCAGGATTGATCGACGGCAGAGCGCTGTCTGATAAGTGCTGATCTGCGGGAATTTTATTTAATTCAAGCTGCTCAACTAAAGTGCTTCCTGTTTTTATCAGCAATTCGGTTTTCTGCTTTTGCGGAAATTTTGGATTTATGGGAACCGCAACTGCACCTTTCAGCCACAAGGCGAACATCGCTTTTAGCAAAAACTCAGGATTTGTTGAACAAAGAGCGATACGTTCTTGAGCGCAAATATTTAATGAATTGCTGAAAAAAACTGCTTGCTCAAAAAAGTCTGAAAAAGTCCAATCTGCTGATTCATTGATTAAGAACTGTTCATCCGCAAAGTGCTCAAGGACCTGTTTCAGAATATCTGGTTTAACTTCAAACATCAGTCTCAGTTGCTATTGTAGAATTTCCTTCAGCTATTTTGTGCAGATATTTTTGATCAGTTGTGGGACGAGTAACTGGAAAAACATAATTGCCGTTTGTGAGCGTAAAGGGCGGATCGATTAAATCATGCGCGAAGCATTTTGCGGTGTCGAGTCCTGCCGCCGGTTGCTTGCTGAGTAATTTTGCAGACGTAAAGGCGAGCCAGTGCAAACTGAGTCCACTTTCAAAAGAACTGCTCAAAACAACATCCAGCTCATTTTGTTGGGCATAAGCTATCCATAATTTTGTATTCTCCCATGCTCCGATAATTCCTGGTTTTAAAATCAAAGTCCGGATGCCTTTTTTAGCTAAAGAATGCGGATTTGGATTAGGCCAGAGAGTTTCGTCCAGCGCAAGCGGGATTTCGGTTTGTTTATGCAATTCTTCCAGTCTTTGGAAATCACGCAGCGGTTCTTCGCAGTATTCAATTCTGCAGTCCTTGACTGCACGAGCAAACTCGAGTGCCTCTTCCCATTCCCAAGCACGGTTTGCGTCAAGGCGTAAAGAAATTTCCTCAGTCAATATTTTACGTGCGCTCCTCACGCGTTCAATATCTTCCTGCACGGTCTGTCGCCCAACCTTAATTTTAATGGTTTTAAAACCAGCATTTTGGAGTTGTTCACATTCNAGTTCGAGCTTTTTGCCGGNAGCGGATGTCAGGCCGTTAACAGGGATTTGCTTGATAAAGTTCCCGTTTTCCNCAGACAGGTAATTCCGNCCTAAGNCTTCTTGCTGACTTTGAACCAANGTTCTGAAAGCCATATCTAAACCAAAACGAACTGATGGAAAAAGAGTCTCAGNATGAGGTGTTGGTTTTAAATTAGCGGAAAGATATTCGCGGATTTGGCTTTCTGCNTGTGAGAGNGATTCCNGATGCAGTCCAGGCAGAGGAGTAATTTCACCTTCACCAAAAATTTCTACTGCGGAACTTCCGCGGGATATTTCGGACAAACGTAGAATGAGACCTACNCGTTCGTTTAATACTTGTCCGAGCATCCGCAGGGGTTCTTTTAGCGGAAGAGAATAGCGGAAAAGTTCCCAACGGTAAGAGTTCATTTTTTATCCGATCCACCAACCAAGCGAAAAAAGGACACTGTAAATAATAATCAGTTTTCCGGTCACTGCTAAAGTCTCATTCAACTCTATGCCTTGTACTCCGGAGATGATTTGACGAATTGCGGAGCGGCCCGGAATGATGATTAAAACCGAAAGGCATGCAAACCAGTGCGCACCAGTTATGAAAGCCAACACGAAGGGTATAATCAACGCCAATGCAAAAGTTGTAAGATACTCCGCCCGGGCAAAGCCNGGACCAAAACGTACCGCTAATGTTTTTTTAGCAACCTTTTTGTCAGTTGGTTCGTCACGTAAATTATTGACTGCGAGCAGGGCGGTAGCTAACAATCCAGGACCAAAACCGGCGAGAATGACTATTTCCGAAATTTCCAGTGACTGTACATAATAAGTACCGCCGACTGCAACAGGACCAAAAAAAATCAACACAAACAAATCACCCAATCCCAGATAACCGAGAGGCATTGGCCCGCCGGTGTAAAGAATTCCGGAAGCAATTGAAAGTATGCCGATAATCACAATCGGCCAGCCGCCGCGGTAAACAAGGTAAATTCCTACCAAAACCGCTAGTCCGAAGACGAAGACGAAATTTCTCAACATAGCTTGCGGAGTGACTAATCCGGCTTGTGTTGCCCGCATTGGACCGAGACGTTCCTCTGTGTCTGCACCCTTGATGAAATCAAAATAATCGTTGGAAAAATTGGTACCGATCTGAATCAGCAATGCGCCCAAAAGAGCAACCAGTGCAACTCCGGCGTGGCCTTTACCCTCCGCAAAAGCCATGGCGGTACCGATCATAATAGGAGCCAGCGCCGCGCCTAGAGTTTTTGGTCTGACTGCCAGAAGCCAGACGTTTGAATTTTTTCCAGAATTCATGGACGGCGTGTGAATTGTTTAAAATCCGGTTTGCGTTTTTCCAGATAAGCATTGCGCCCTTCCTGTCCTTCTTCTGACATATAGTAAAGCATGGTCGCGTTTCCGGCCATTTCCTGTAATCCGGCTTGTCCATCGCAATCTGCATTGAGTGCAGATTTCAAACAGCGTAGTGCCATCGGCGAATGCTGAAGCATTTCCCTGGACCACGCCAGAGTTTCTGCTTCAAGATTTTCCAGTGGTACAACAGTATTGACCATACCCATTTCCAATGCTTGTTGTGCACTATACTGGCGGCACAGGAACCAGATTTCACGGGCCTTTTTTTGACCTACCATTCTGGCGAGATAACTCGAACCATAACCGCCGTCAAAGGAACCTACTTTAGGTCCTGTTTGACCAAAGATCGCATTATCAGCGGCAATTGTCAGGTCGCACATAACGTGCAAAACGTGTCCTCCGCCGATGGCATATCCTGCTACCATTGCCACAACAGGCTTGGGACATGTTCTGATTTCACGTTGGAAATCTAAAACATTAAGACGCATATGCCCTGTCTCATTGTCTTTGTAGCCTGCTTCACCACGCACACGTTGATCACCTCCTGAACAAAATGCTTTTTCTCCCTCACCGGTTAAAATAATGACGCCGATCTGTGTGTCTTCACGAGCGTCTTCAAGCGCATTACGCATTTCACGTACAGTCAGAGGTCGGAAAGCGTTTCTAACCTCAGGGCGGTTAATCGTTATTTTAGCAATGCCTTCTGCTGATTTTTCGTAACGGATGTCAGTGTAACTTCCAGATGTTTGCCAATATTTTTCACTCATTCTGCTCCATTTCTGCTATAATAATTTTCTTAAAAAAACGCTTATTTTAACACAGCTTGACTNTCAAAACGATAAAAAAGCCTGTTGATTAGTTTTAAGTGGAAATAATTTTGAAAAAGCTTGATTTGAAGATGAAATTAATGTAATTATATAAAGTTATTTTAAAAACAATTTTATTAACTCAGGGAATTAAAAGATGTTTGCAATTATTCGCACAGATGGAAAACAGTACCGTGTTGCTCAAGGCGATACCATTCGTTTAGCACGAATGAGCGCAGATCCAGGCGACACATTTGAGACAGATCAGGTGTTGGCAATAGGTGGAGAAGAGAGTGAGCTGAAGTTCGGCACACCTGTTATCGCAGGCGCAAAAGTTCAGGGGACTGTTGTTCAACATGGAAAAGACAAAAAGGTTATTGTGTTCAAACGCAAGCGCCGCAAGACTTACCGTCGTAAATATGGTCACCGTCAAGAGCACACAATGGTGAAAATCGAAATGATCAGTGCCAAAGAAGTTTCAGCTAAAAAAGTAGAAACAAAAAAAGCAGAACCAGCAAAAGCTGCACCTGTAAAAACAGCGGTTAAAAAAGCCGCAGCGGAATAACCTTTAGCCTCAAAAAATAAATGGCACATAAAAAAGCAGGCGGCAGTAGCCGTAACGGTCGTGATTCTCAAGGCCAACGACGTGGAGTTAAAAAATTCGGTGGTGAACTCGTTAAAGCCGGAAATATCCTGGTAAGGCAAGTCGGCTCTACTTTTCACGCAGGTACAAACGTTGGTACCGGAAGAGATTTCACGCTGTTTTCCNTGATTGAAGGNAACGTTAAGTTCATNCAAAAAGGAAGTGGAAANCACAAACGAAAATATATCAGCGTCCTTCCGGTCGAAGTTGCAGTCGCTGCTTNAGTTTAAATTATGGGCTCTAAACCCCGTTCACTTTCGGGCATAAAGCCTACCGGAACCCCCCATTTAGGCAACTATCTGGGTATGATAAAACCGGCGATACAATTACAGGAAACGCATGAAACGTTTTACTTTATCGCCGATTATCATGCTCTGACCTCTGTACGTGATCCCGAACAACTCAGGGAGAACACCTACGATCTCACTGCCGTTTTCGCGGCACTTGGTATGGACTTTGAGAACCATGCTTTTTTTCGACAATCCGATATTCCCGAAGTTACCGAACTTACCTGGATCCTTTCCTGTATAACCTCAAAAGGTTTGATGGAGCGGGCGCATGCTTACAAAGATGCGATGGCAAAAGATCAAGAAGTCAGTATGGGTTTGTTTTGTTATCCTGTGTTGATGGCCTGCGATATTCTGATTTATGACTCAAATTTTGTACCAGTAGGACAGGATCAGCGTCAGCATCTTGAAATTACGCGTGACCTTGCAATTCGTTTCAATCATCTTTACGGAGAAGCGTTTGTAATTCCGGAAGCAATTATTGAAAAAGAGGTTGCAACAATTCCCGGGCTTGACGGCAGAAAAATGAGCAAGTCATATGGAAATGTAATTCCTTTGCTGGCACCGGAAAAACAATTTCGTAAAGCAGTTATGAAAATCACTACTGATTCAAAATCAGTGGATGAAGCGAAAGATCCTGAAACCTGCAGTGTCTTCGCACTCTACAAATGCTTTGCTTCAAAAGCAGAACAAGACTCTTTGGCAGAACGCTACCGTTCCGGAGGCATGGGTTATGGCGAAGCGAAGCAAGTTTGCTTCGAAGCACTGAATGCCGAACTCAAGGGGCCCCGTGAAATTTATCAGCAAATCCGCAACGACAAGACAAAGTTAGCTGGAATCCTCGAATCCGGACGTGACAAGGCGCGTGTCATTGCACGAGAGGTAACTGACAGGGTACGCGAAAAAGTTGGGTTGTAAATTATGCAGTGGCAACAAGTAGTTTTTCAGCCACAAAATTTCACTGATTATTCCGGGATAGTATCCGTTTTTATCCGTGAAAATCCGTGGCTAATAAGAACCCATCTTCATCCGTGAAAATCCGTGGCAGAAAACACTATTTCAGCTTCCAGATTAGTATCCGTTTTTATCCGTGAAAATCCGTGGCAGAAAACACTATTTCAGCTTCCAGATTAGTATCCGTTTTTATCCGTGAAAATCCGTGGCTTAAAAGAATCCATTTTTATCCGTGAAAATCCGTGGCTAATAAGAAACCGTTTTTATCCGTGAAAATCCGTGGCTTAAACCAACCTCAAACCAGCAACGAAAAATGATTCCCGATATTCTTGCCGCACGTTACGCCAGCACCAAAATTTCCGCCATCTGGTCTCCCGAAGGAAAAGTCCGCCTGGAACGTGAATTCTGGATTGCAGTGATGAAAGCACAACGGAATTTAGGTGTTGATATTCCGCAGCCCGCGATTGAGTCATACGAACAAGTACTGGAGCAGATTGACCTGGAAAGTATTGCTGATAGAGAAAGTAAATTACGGCATGATGTTAAGTCACGTATCGAGGAATTTTGTGAGTTGGCAGGTCATGAACAGATCCATAAAGGTATGACGAGCCGTGATTTAACGGATAATGTTGAACAATTGCAAATTCTACGTTCACTGCGTTTGTTGAGAAGCAAAGCTGTGACTGTGCTGCATCAACTTTCGTTGTGGAGTTTACGCACTAAAGATATTATGCTCGTCGCACGCACCCATAATGTTCCGGCTCAGCCAACAACTTTGGGCAAGCGTCTGGCAATGTTCGGAGAAGAAATTATGTTTGCCTTAAAACGGCTCGATCATCTGATTGAAAATTATCCGCTGCGTGGTTTGCAGGGTGCGGTTGGAACGCGGCTTGATCAGTTGGTTTTACTGAACGGTGACGAAAAAAAAGTAAAGCAACTTGGTGAACAGATACTGAAACATTTGGACTGCAGTGCGTCTTTTAACGCAGTGGGACAGGTTTATCCACGCAGTCTTGATGTGGAAACCGTACGTGCGTTGATTGCACTCAGTTCCGGGATTTCGAATTTTGCACGGACACTGCGTTTGATGGCAGGACAGGGGTTGGCCGGTGAAGGATTTCAGCAGGGACAGGTTGGTTCTTCCGCAATGCCTCATAAAATGAATGCCCGCACCTCAGAACGCATCAACGGATTTCACCAGATCCTCAATGGTTTCGGCACAATGCTTTCCGGATTAAGCGGAGATCAGTGGAATGAAGGAGATGTCTCATGTTCGGTAGTACGACGTGTTGCACTTCCCGGAGCTTTTTTTGCGGCGGATGGACAACTAGAAGCGGTGCTTACTGTACTCGCTGAAATGGGATTTTATGAAGCAGCAATCGCGCAGGAATTAAAACAGTATCTGCCATTTCTGGCATCCACCTCTTTATTGATGGAGGCAGTGCGAAAAGGCGGCGGAAGGGAAAGTGTGCATGAAGCAATCAAGGAGCATGCGGTAGTTGTCGCAGAAGCCCTGCGTAATGGTGAGATAAGTGAAAATGACCTCGCTCAGCGCCTTGCGGATGATGAACGTGTACCTTTGGACTTTAATGAAATTTCAGCGGTGCTGAACAATCCGCGACGTTTTGCAGCATCGGCTCCGGAACAGGTGGAAATATTTGCTGAAGAAGTTGTGAAATGGACTGAACGTTTCCCGGAAGCCAAAAACTTAGTCCCGGAAGCACTGCTTTAAATTGATGGAATTTAAGGAGGAACTGAACTGGAATAAGGAACCGTTTTCACGGCTCCTTATAAATCCGGAATACCGAGAATTACTCTGCGGATTCGTACTTCTTTAATTCAACTGACTTCAGATGTGCCAGACGCAGGCGGGAATAAACTTCGATCAAGAATGGTCGCAGTTCATTGATGTCTTCGTCATCTGAAAATTCTGTGAAAAAGTTAGTGTATTCGTCTAAAGCTGGAACCAGCAACCCGCTATCTTTGAGCAAACCTGCATACATAAATCCACTCTCGTCCATGCTTTTAAATTGACCTTTTAGTTCTTCAAACTTGGCCAGTTTCTTTCCGGAAAGCACCTTCAGGTTTGCGGCTTTAGTGGTAAAAGCCACTGTTCCGCTGCCGTCCAATACTTCAACAAAATATTTTTGTTTTTCGCTGATCGGTTTNATACTTGTACGTACAACNCCATCTCCTGTTGAAGGNACTTCATAAACAGCAGAATCTGTCCAGGTTTTGGTTTTACGATCCTTGTTGCCCAAGTGTAAGCGGTAAGCATAATCAGCACCGGCGGATTCCCATGCCAGTTCCGANAAATCCGCGGAAACGGTGTTGGTTGCCAGTTTGAGGTCGATACCTTCTTTTTTGGCCGCGCGTCGTACGGTCGTGTATTTCTGAGTCTTTGAAAACTGCTTGGACAATCCGGACAACAAACCGCCACCGGAACTTTTATCTCCAAGACTACCTTCAATTACTTCCAAACCGTCTGCAGTAANTTTTACTTTGGAATTGGCNGTAAGCAGAGTGGTTTCGTTAGTTTTTTGATTCAGAAACTTAATTGTACTGTCTGCACCAACCTTGACTAAATAATTTTTATAGACAAACTTGTTACGACGTACTTTTTTCCAGCGCTTACCATTCTTGCTGTATTCAATTTTTCCTTGAATTTCAACCAGCATTCCCAGGGGAATTTTTTTCGCAAAAGCCGGTTGCAGCGCAAAGGCAGAAAGGAAAAGTACTAATGTGATTATTTTTATGAAACGCATGGCGCCTCCTTCTGTTAAGATTAAAAAACATGTTCTTGAAATGATTGCCCTCAGCTTTTGAGACTAACACAGCTTTTACAAACAGACAATCCTCAACCATGATGCTGAATCTTGCAATATCAATCAAGCTGAAAAGCGATCTAAATTTTTGTTAGTTTAGCAGTAGTTAATCTGCGAATCAAACTTGTTACGGACTTGCTTTTAGCTCATCTTTGCGAGGAAT
>JGI26271J51732_1000563_pt1 | contig 16147 bp, 16 predicted proteins | sample SaaInlV_110m_DNA_FD_51732 | JGI IMG/M metagenome (IMG submission 51732)
ACCCTGATCTCGGGTCCCAGCACGTTGGCCATGAGCCGGGTCAGGTGGTTGAGGCCCGCCTTGGAGACCGCATACGGGATACAGCTGCCACCGGCGATCAGGCCCGCAATCGACGTGATGTTGATGATGTTGCCGTCTCCGCTGGCCTTCAGGGCCGGCACGGCGGCCCGGCTCAGGTACCAGGTGCCGAACACGTTCACGTCCATGATCCGCCGAAACACCTCCTCGGTCACGGCATCCAGGTCGCGGTGGGGGATGACCTGGGTGTAGCCGGCGTTGTTGACGAGAATGTCCAGGCGACCGAACGCCTCAAGGGCTGCATCGACAAGACCGGTGCACTCCTCCTCACTGCTCACGTCTGCACGGTGGTAACAGGCTGAGGTACCCAGATCTGAAGCAAGCACCTCACCGGCCTCGACGGACGACGAGGAGTTCACGACAACCTTCGCTCCGGCCGCGACAAGTGACCGGGCGGTCGCCTCCCCGATCCCGCTGGTCGAACCCGTGACGATCGCGACCCTGCCTTCGAACTCGCCCATGTCTGCCTCCGCTTGTGAATCCATCCGTTCCGACATGCGAGTACACACGCTCAGGCAGCGTCGACGCACATCAGGGCACTAATCCTCTCACAGGGACCTTCGGCCCTGAACAGTGGGCGGCGGCCTGCGTAGATTCGCCCGGATGAGTAGTCATGAGAGGGGTTCTGCCCATCCATCTGGAGGTCCGCTGTGCCGCTGACCCCAAGGGAACGCGTGCTCGCAACCCTCAACCACGAGGAGCCCGACCGGGTGCCGATCGTGATCGGAGCCAGCAACGCCACCGGCATCAAGATGAAGCCCTACCGGGAGGTCAAGGAACTCGCCGGTATCGAGGCTCCCGACGAGTACATGTACCGGTGGCCGGAGTTGGGCACAGCCCACATCGACGAGGAGACGATGCTGCGCCTCCACAGCGATGTCCGTGGTGTCACCGACCTCGAGCCAGCAGCCGTGCGGGAGCGGAACAGGTCCCGCGATCCCCACAGCGACTGCTTCGACTCGTGGGGTGGCGGGCAGATGGAGGTGACGCCCGGCGACTGGTTCCCGGGGATTCATCCGATCCCCGACGCCACCTGCCTGGAGGACCTCGAGGGCTACAAGGGCTGGCCCGACATGTCAGATCCCAGCCGCATCACCCACGTGAAGGAACAGGCAGGTCGCCTGGCCGAGGATGGACAGTTCGCCATCATGGCCACGCCCTGGCTGCTGTTCCCCTTCGAGCGGGCACACGCCATGCAGGGCATGGAGGCCTTCCTCATGAACATGGCCATGCGCCCCGACTTCGCAAGGGAACTCCTCGAGCGCATTGCCCACGAGTGCAAGACACTGATGGGGCGCTTCCTGGCTGAACTGGGTGACAACGTCGACATCATCAAGATCGGCGACGACCTCGGAACCCAGGACAACCTCATGATCTCCCCCAAGATGTACCGGGACATCCTCAAGCCTGTACACGCCGACTTCATCCAGTTCATCAAGGAACGCACGAAGGCCAAGGTCCTGTTCCACAGCTGCGGCGACGTGGCGCTGTTGATCGACGACTTCATCGAAATCGGTGTGGACATCCTCAACCCGATTCAGGCATCGTCGGGAAGGATGTCGGACTTCGCCACCCTCAAGGAACGCCACGGAAACGACATAGTCCTGTGCGGGGGGATCGACACCCATCGGGTCCTCCCGTTCGGCACCCCCGACGATGTGCGCAACGAGGTCCGCCGCGTAATCGAGCTGCTCGGGCCGGGGGGAGGCTTCATGATCGGGGCTGTCCACACCATCATGAACGACGTGCCGGCAGAGAACCTCCTGGCAATGGTCGATGCTGTAGAGGAATACGGGCACTATCCGCTGCGCCCCTGAGGCTGTTGGAAGGCACCCGAAGCAGGAACTTTGCCCGGTGACTCGTCTTTAGGCCGTTCCTCTGGAATACTGCCCCCATGCAGATGCGAACGCCCCTAACCAGCCTTGCCCTGATTGTGACCCTCACGCTCATCGGAGCCGGCTGTGGTCTCCTCGAATCGAACACCGACGAGATGGACACGCTGCGAGCCGAGATCATCCAGTTGCGCGAAGACGTCCTCGACCTCCAGACCGAGGTGTCTCTCCTGGCTGCCGTTCCCCCGACCACGGCCACACCAACCGTTACCACGACCACCCGCGCTTCGTCCTCCGCCCCGGTAGCGACAACCACTTCACGGGCTGCGGGAACGCCGGCCACATCGCCGCCTGCCCCAACCACAACAGTCGACGTGAGCACGCTCGACGAAGAAGAGGTCCTCACAGGCACCTACGTATGGGGTCCCAGCGACGAGACGGTGGCCCTCCAGCAGGTTCTGGGCGTAGTGGCCGACGGCTGGTACGGCAACAACACCCGTGCAGCCCACGTGGCTGCCCTCCAGGATCTGGCCCTGTCAACAGACGGTGTACCGAGTGCACCCGATGCGACCACCACGACAGAGGCTCCGGCCGAGGGCGAGACCACCACCACTGTGGTCGGCGAGACCACGACCACCGTTGCGGGTGAGACAACCACAACGGCAGTCGGCGAGACAACCACCACGACCGCAGCGGCCGAGACCACCACAACGGCTGCCACCACGACCACGGCGGCCACGACAACAACCACAACTGCCGCCCCCTAGAGGCCGCTCTGGCCATCTCCGATCGGAGGCGGCTGGTCAGTTCGGGGCTGCTCAGGCTCCGATGATGTTGTGTTCCGGGCCGTATGGAAACCCTGTGATGTTCTCGGCGCCATCCTCTGTGACGATGAGAATGTCGTGTTCCCGGTAGCCACCGGCACCCGGTTGGCCGTCGGGAATGGCGATCATCGGTTCCATGGAGACGACCATTCCGGGCTCGAGCACCGTCTCGACGTCTTCGCGCAGTTCCACCCCGGCCTCGCGTCCGTAGTAGTGGCTGAGCACGCCGAAGCTGTGCCCGTACCCAAAGGAGCGGTACTTCAAGAGGTCGTGTGAGCGGTAGACGTCGTTCAGTTCCGTTGCGATGTCACAGCACCGGACCCCGGGTCGGATCAGGTCCAGCCCACGCTCGTGGACCTCGACGTTGACCTCCCAGAGGCGCAGGTGTTCGTCGGAGGTCACGTGATCACAGAAAAGGGTGCGCTCGAGGGCTGTGTAGTAGCCGAAGATCATCGGGAAGGTGTTGAGGCTGAGGATGTCACCCGACTCGATGGCCTTGTTCGTGACCGGGTTGTGGGCGCCGTCGGTGTTGATACCTGACTGGAACCAGGTCCATGTGTCCATCAACTCCACGAAGGGGAAGTCGGCGGCGATCTGGCGGACCATTGCGGTGGTCGTGGCCAGGGCGACCTCCTGTTCGGGAACTCCGGCGGCGACCGCTGCGACACAGGCCTCACCGCCGATGTCGCAGACCCGGGCACCACGGCGGATCAGATCGTGTTCCTCCGCAGACTTGATGGTCCGCATCCACATGGTCGCTGAGCCGACGTCGACCAGCTCAACACCAGGCAGGGCCGCCTCGAGTTCCCTGAAGCGTTCGACGCTGAGATGGTCGAACTCGACTCCGAGCCTCTTGATGCCGGCCGTCAGGCCCCTGACCGCCTCGTAGTAGTTGTCCCTGCGCCAGTCCGAGTAGACGACGTTGTCCCCGTGGGTTCTGCGCCAGGGCTGACCGCCGTCGATTCCAGCCGAGATGGTCGTGGCGTTCTCGGCGTCGACGACCATGCCGTAGCGACGTCCGAAGTAGCAGTAGAGCCAGCCCGAGTAGTAGCAGATGTTGTGGAACGAGGTCAGCAGGCAGGCGTCCAGCCGATCGGTCGCCATGTGGGCCCTCAGGTCACCCTGGCGGCGATCCATCTCGGAAGCCGAGAATGGAGACCACTCCTTCCTACCCCAGTGCCACCGGGTCACGTGGACCATGTCGTCTGTAGTCATGTTGCCCCCCTTGGCCCTGTGGCCTTGTTAGTCCCTCAGGCCGTTGATGATCCGGTCCGTGATCTCGTCGAGAAGTTCTGGAGAGGTGCCAAAGGTGATGCGAACGTGCTTCGCACCACCGGGTCCGAAGTTGGGTCCATTGCCACCGGCAACACCTGTCATGTGACGGAGCCACCTTGCTGGGTGGTCGCCCGTGTCGTACGCCGACAGGTCCAGCCATGCCACAAAGGTCGACTCGGGGAGGAACATGGTGACCTCGGGCAACTCGGCCACGATGCGGTTGAACAGGGTCCGCCTGTTGCGGTCCAGCAGGGTCAGGAGTTGGTCCGTCCAGTCGGATCCGGTCTCCCATGCGGTGATCGAGGCCTCACACCCCAACCGGTTGGGAGCGCCGAGCAGCTCAGCAGGGATGGTGCCGATGGCTGAGCGGAGACGTTCGTCGCCACAGACAGCAACGGCGCATCGCATGCCACCGAGGGCGAACGTCTTGACACCCGAGGTGACGGCAACCGTGCGCGAAGCGGCGCCGGGAACCGTGAGCATGGGAATGTGGGTGGAGTCCCCGTACACCAGGTCGCTGTGAATCTCGTCAGACACGATTGTCAGGTCGTGCTCATGGGCCAGATCGACGATGCGGGCCAGTTCCCCGGTGGTAAGCACCCGCCCGGTCGGGTTGTGGGGATGGCAGAGCAACAAGAGGCTGATGCCGGGGTCAGCCTCGAGCAGTCCGGCAAGGGCATCCAGGTCGTACTGCCAGCCAGTCTCGGTGAGCGTCATGGGCCAGTGGACGGCACGCCTGTCCGTTGTCGGCGAAACGTCCAGGAACGGCGGGTACACGGGCGGCGAAAACACGATTCCGGCACCAGGGTCGGTCAGTGCCTCGACACAGGCCCAGATTCCCTGGAGGACGTTGGCTGTCGGTAGGACCAGCTCGGGGTCGGGTGTCCAGCCGTGTCGCTGCGTGGCCCAACGCGAAAAGGCGGGCCCGACGTCGTCGGCAGCCGAGTGGTAGCCGAAGGCTCGGAGGTCTACCAGTTCGCGTAGTCGTTCAACCACCGCTGGGGGCGGGCCCAGGTCGTGTTCGGCCACCCATGCTGGGATAACCCTGTCCGGGTAGCGGTTCCACTTGATGACGCCGGAACCACGGCGCTCCTGCGGGTCTACGAAACCGAGATCGGCTGTGGACTGGGATGCTTCGGACACGCCGTGATGCTAGGGGTGCGGAGCCTGAATGACTGTGTCGCGAGCGACTGTGGTGATCAGAAAATGGTGATCTCAGCCAGCGTGCAGCGGGCGACCGGCCAGACCCATTGCGGCCTCGGCGATCGCCTCTCCGAGGGTTGGATGGGCGTGGATGGTTCCAGCCATGTCCTCGACTGTGGCGGCCGTTTCGACAGCCAGAGCTGCCTCGCCGGCAAGCTCGGCGACATGGGCTCCTACGGCCTGAACGCCGATGACCGTGCCGTCTCCGTCGGCGACAACCGTGACGAANCCATCTGTCATTCCGAGGGTGGCGGCCCGGCCGGATGCGGCCAGGGGGAAGCGGNAGGAGGTTGCGGCGATGCCGGAACCTGACGCGTCAGCCTCGGTCATTCCGACGACCATNACCTGAGGGTCGCTGAAGACGATCAANGGAATGCACGTCGGGTCAAAGGCGTTGGCGCGACCGCAGGCGACATCGGCGGCAACCTCGGCCTCTGCGGTGGCCTTGTGTGCGAGGGCCGGGCCGGCGGTCAGGTCACCGATGGCGAACACGCTCTCAGTCGCCCGCCTGCCGGAGTCGACCACTACAAGCCCTCGGTCGTCCACGGTGGCACCAACCTCGACAAGCCCGATCAGGTCGCTGTTGGGGCGCCGACCGACGACAACCGCCACCCTGTCGGCTGGCAGGACGACGCTGCCGTCGGGACCCGAGATCACGAGGCCGGCCTCCTCGATACCGACAGCCGTGCTGCTGCAACAGATGCCGACCCCCAGGTTCCGCAATCCCCGGGTCACTGTTCTGGTGATGCGGTCGTCGAAACCGGGCAGGATCGAGGTCTCGGCCTCGACGATCGTTACCCGACTTCCCAGCTTGGCGAATGCACAACCCAACTCGACGCCGACGTAGCCGCCACCCACCAGTACCAGTTCCTCAGGGAGGCTCTCGGTTGACAACAGGTCCGCCGAGCCAACTACGCGTGTGCCGTCAGGTGGAATGTCGACCAGGTCGACTGGGCGGGAGCCGGTGGCGACGATGGCGTGTCTGAAGTCGAGGTGCTCGACGCTTGCGCCGTGTTCGACAACTACGCGGTTCGGCTTGACAAAGCGCGCCTCGCCGGCCAGCACGACGACCCCGGCAGCGTCCAGCAGGTGGCGCACGCCACCGGTGAGCTTGTCCACGACGCTTCTCAGATGGGCCTGTACCGCTGACATGTCGAGGCTTGCCGTTGTCGTGACGCCCCAGGCGGCCACCCGGTCGGGTGCCACCATGGCCTCGGCCACCTCGATCAGTGCCTTGGACGGTATGCAGCCGACGTTGAGGCAGGTGCCACCCAGCTCACCACGTTCCACAAGGGTCACCCGGCGGCCCAGACGGGCGGCGTGCAGGGCGGCTGCGTAGCCACCTGGACCTCCACCGATTACGAGCAGGTCGACCGCCTCGGCGATCTCGCCGACCACCATGGTGTCCCTCAGCCCTCTACGAGCAGGTTCAACGGTTCCAGGAGGTCAGCTGTGATGGATCCCTTGAATGCCGACGCCAGGTCGCCGTCGATCAGGCGATGGTCGGAGCCGAGAACCACCGGAAGGGTGGGCCTGGCCACGACCAGCCCATCGACCACAACGGGTCGCTCTGCGATGGCGCCAAGACCCAGGATGGCTGCCTGGCCGGGTGGAATGATCGGGGTGGCCCAGCGGCCGCCCATCGACCCGTAGTTGGTAATGGTGAAGGTTGCACCAGAGAGGTCGGCTGCGGTCAACGCTCCATCACGGCCGCGTGCAGCGAGATCGGCGATGGCCGTTGCCAGGGCGAAGAGGTCGAGACGGTCGACATCGCGGACGACGGGCACCACGAGCCCGGAGTTGGTGGCGACCGCTATTCCCAGGTTGACCGAGTCGTGCACGACGATCGACTCGCCGGGGCTCCCCTCGATGCAGGCATTCACCATCGGGAATCGGCGCAGGGCCCTGGCGGCGGCTGCAGCAGCCACCGTGAGGGCCGTTACGACAGAGGCACCCGGCCTGTCCATGCCACGCAGGCGTTGGCGGAAGTCGACCAGCAGGGATGCGTCGATCTCGTCCATGGAGTGGATGTGGGGGATTTCTGCCCAGGACCTCTCCATGTTGCGTGCGACCACCCCGCGGACTCCGCGCAGGGGATGGCGCCCGAAGGGCATCTGCCCCAGGTCTCCCGGAGGAGTGTGGACCGGGGGAGAGGAGGAGACCTGCCGAGGAGGGGCCGGTTGGGTGCCTACGGCCTGTACGTCCCCAGTGGTGATGCGCCCGCCGGGGCCTGTTCCTGTCACGGTGCCCAGGTCGACACCCGCCTCGAGGGCCAGCTTCCGGGTGGCGGGGGAGGCCTTTGGTCGGGACACGGGGCCCGAAGGTGTGGGCCCGAGGTTGGCCGATGGAGTGCTCACAACAGGAGGGATGTGCTCGGTGTCGTCGGCTACCTGGGCTGAGCCGTCGTCTAGTTCGATCAGGATCTCGCCCACGTTGAGCCGGTCGCCCTCGGATGCACCGAGACGGAGCACCGTGCCGGCGACGGGAGACGGAAGCTCAGAGCTGGCCTTGTCGGTGAGCACCTCGACCAGCGGTTGATCCCTCACAACCACATCGCCTGGTGAGACGAGCCATTCGACGATCTCGGCCTCTTCGAGGCCCTCACCAATGTCGGGTAGACGGAACTCGAACGCCATGCCGGTCAGCCTGACTCGAGGGTGCGACGCACGGCGGCGATGATACGCGCCTCGTCGGGAACGTAGAGGTCCTCGAGCATGCCCACCGGGTAGGGAACGTCGTAGCCCGACACCCTTGCCACCGGAGCCTCAAGGGACCAGAAGCAACCGTCGTTGATGGTCGCAATCACCTCGGAGGCAAATCCACCGGTTTCGCATGACTCCTGTACGACAACGGCCCTACCGCAGTGGCTGACCGCCTCGGTGATTGCCCCGATGTCGAGAGGCACGATGCTCCGCAGGTCGAGCACCCGAACCGACAGTCCCTCGGAGCGAAGGCTGTCGGCAGCCCGGCAGGCCAACTCCACCTGGTAGCTCCATGTGATGATCACGATGTCGTCGCCCTCGCGGGCAGTCCGTGCAACCCCCAGAGGCACGAGGTGGTCGTTGTCGGGTACGTCCCCACGGATTCCCCGGTACCCGCGTAGCGGTTCCAGGAAGAGAACGGGGTCGGGGTCCCTGATTGACGAGGCGAGGAGGCCCTTGGCGTCAGATGCCGTGGCGGGCATGACCACCTTGAGGCCCGCAACGTTGGCGAACTGGGCTTCAAGGGAGTCGGAGTGCAACTCGGGCGTGCGAACACCACCCCCGAACGGAGCCCTGATGGTGATGCTGGGCTCGTAGCGCCCCTGCGTGCGGTAGCGCAGCCTTGCCACCTGGCCGGCGAGCTGGTGCATCGCCTGGTACGAGAAACCCAGGAACTGGATCTCGGCGACAGGAACGAGCCCGGCGATAGCCAGACCGACGGTTGCCCCCGCTATCACAGCCTCGGAGATCGGGGTGTCGACGACCCTGTGCTCACCGAACTTCTCATAGAGGCCCTCAGTTGCACGGAACACCCCGCCGTTTCGGGCGACGTCCTCGCCCAGCACGACGACGCGGTCGTCGCGGGCCATCTCGGCGTGGAGGGTCTCGTTGATGGCCTGGAGCATCGTGAGCTCGGTCACACCGTCGCTCTCGAATGGGTCGGCCATAGCTATCGGGTCTCCGTGCTTCGGGCTTCGAGAAGCTGGGAGCGCTGGAGTGCAAGCCTCTGCGTGTCAACCGAGAAGCAGTGGTCAAGGAGAGCGTCGACTGCCAGCGGTGCGGACCTGGCATCCTCCACGGCTCGATCAAGCAGTTCCAGTGCCTCGACCTCGGTCTCCTGCTGGGCAGCGTCGTCCCACAGACCGAGCTTCCTGAGTTGGCTGGTCAGCCGCAGAACAGGGTCGTCCCTCTGGGCTGCCTCGAGATCCTCGGGGGGTACGTAGCGGGTCGGATCGTCGGCGGTCGTGTGGGCCCCCAGCCGGTAGATCACAGCCTCTATCAGGGTTGGTCCCTTTCCGGCCAGCGCACGCTTCCTGGCCTCGTCTACAGCGTCGTACACAGCCGCCGCATCGTTGCCGTCGACCTTCACCCCTGGAATTCCGAAACCGGCAGCCTTGTCGGCAAAGGACTCGGCTGCGGTCTGCAGGTGAACCGGGGTTGAGATGGCCCACTGGTTGTTCACACAGACCATCACCACGGGTGCGTTCAGGACGCCGGCCAGGTTTCCGGCCTCGTAGAAGTCACCCTCCGAACTGGATCCGTCGCCGAAGAACACCAGCGCCACCCCAGGCTCACTGCGCAGGACCATTCCCCATGCGATGCCGACGGCGTGGGGAATCTGGGTGCCGAGGGAGATCTGGTTGGGGAGGACCCGGATCGGGTCGGGAATGTGGCCACCGGCAGGGTGCCCGAGGCTGTAGAGCATGAACCTCTCCAGGATCTCGGGACCGTATCGGCGCAGTGCCAGCGGCTCCCTGTACTGGGGGATCACCCAGTCGTGCTCGGTGTCCAGGGCGTGGGCTGCTGCAACGATTGTGGCCTCATGGCCATCGATCGGAGCGACCGTTCCGACCTGGCCCTGACGCTGCAGGTTCCACAGCCGGGCCGACTGTGTCCGGGCCGTCACCATGTCGACGAGGATCTCCCGCAGCTGGGCGTCGGACGGAATGGTCACCGGCCCTCCTCGGCGGCTTGGTCGGACACGTGGGTGATTGCCCGACCGTAGGGGTGTGGACGCTGTCGAGACTAGCCGTGGGGTGCTGTTGNGACACCGGTCACAGGTGCCGAATGTCACCGGAGAATCGACGCTTCCGAGGCCCGCGAACAGTTCCGAATCACTATTGTGGTTACCACAACAGGTACCGGTTCCCCCACCGGAAGCCTGTGATGATTGACCGGAATCACCCCCCGATTCCGGTCGAGAGAAATACCGCATGTCCCGCCTCCCCCAGGTGGGGCATGCGACGTTTTGGCCTGCAGCGGGCATCCATGCATCCGCGTCGTCATGCCCTCTGTGCCCCATCTAGGCTCGCCGCCGACCCGAAACATGTCAGGGAGACACGTCCATGGCGCCGAATCGACGCGACCTCATCCAGATGACCGAGGAAGAGGTCGCAGTATTCATAGAAGAGCAGAAGAACCTCCAGGTGGCCTGCCTGGACCTTGACGGCTCGCCCCACCTGTCGACGCTCTGGTTCGCCGTCATAGATGGAAAACTGGTTTTCGAGACCTACACCACATCCCAGAAGATCGTGAACCTGCGACGGGATCCGCGGATCACCGTCCTCTTGGAGGATGGCCTCGAGTACAACCTCCTGCGTGGCGTGATGATCAAGGGCACAGCCACCCTTGTCGACGACGGTGATGGCCTTCACCGGATCGCCCGGGCCATCGTGGCAAGAAACCAGCCAGATCTACCCCCAGATCTCCTTGACGCTGCGGCGGCCCAGCTTGCCCTCAAGCGGACAGGGGTGGTCGTCGAACCTGAGAAGGTCATCTCCTGGGACCACACCCGGCTCGGATGAACTGCCTGACCACGGGAAGGCGCGGTAGGGAAGCCGACGTAGCATGAGCGCGATGGACGCCCTCTTCACGGTTCAGGACGAGGACACGATTGTCCGTCAACTCAACCACCACCACGCCAACCTCCCCGAACGCATGGCCCTGGCAGAAGCCGAGCAGGCCAGCGCCACAACGGCAACCCAGATCGAAGAGCACAAGGTCGAACACCTCGATCTCTTCCGGCGCCAGCGCCGCTACGAGGGCGAGGTGGCAGCCGTCGAGGATCGCCTCACAGAGCTCGACACGCTTCTCTACGGCGGCACCATCACCTCTCCCAAGGAGGCGGTGGCGATCCAGACCGAGATAGGACACCTGCGACAGCGCCTCGACAGCCTCGAGGGCACGGTCCTCGAGGTAATGGAGGAACTGGAGCCCGTTGAGCGCCTTGTCTCCGAACTGGATGCCCGGGGCGTGCTCGAGGCGGCTGTCGTCGAGGAGCGCAGACAGGAACTCCAGGCCGGCGAAGAGGTTGTCGACTCAGAGATCAACGAGGCGAGGGCGCGGCGCAGTGCCGCTGCAGGCGAGGTCGCCCCGGATGTGCTGGCTCGCTACGAACGGATCGCCGGTGGCCTCGGGGCCAGCACCGTTGTCCACTTTGTCGGTTCCGACTGCACCGGTTGTCCCTACTCGATGCCCGCTGTCGAGGCTGACCGCGTGCGGGCCCTTCCCGAGGGAACCCTCGCCGAATGCACCGAGTGTGGGCGACTGGTGGCGCGCTGACGGGTGTTTATCTGGTTTATCGCCGGTTCGCTTGTGGCGATTCCCATGGTGTTCGCGAGCCCGGACCTGGACGTCCGGATCGTGACAGTTGCTGCCCTCCTACCCGTCGCCGAGGTCCTTATAGGTGGACCGTGGCTACTCCACACCCTTGCTGCGGCCGTGCTGGTCCTTGTCGTGGTGATGCTCCTCACCCTGGGTCGGAGAGGTCAACGTCAGCGCTGGCTGGGAATACCGATCGGCATGTTCACCCATCTGGTCATGGACGGCACCTGGGGGTACACGGAACTCTTCTGGTGGCCGACGGGTGGCTTCGATCAACTGGGCGGATCCGCACTTCCAGAGTTTGATCGCTTCCCAGGAACCCTGGGGCTCGAGCTGCTCGGCCTGGTGGTCTGTCTCTGGGGGTGGAGGCAGTTCGGGCTCTCACAGCCCGAGAGGCGCCGGAAACTCTGGTCGGAGGGCAGGGTCGAGGTCAGTCGTGGTCGCTGATTCCGCCTGAGGGTGGTGGGGTGAACCCCGCGGGCCAGACCGTGGACCCGTCGTGGCGGATTCCCGTCAGGTCAGCGCCGTCCAACTGCGCATCTGACATGTCGACATCGACCAGGTCAGCGAGGCTCAGATCGGCAGAAATCAGAGCCGTTCCCTTCAGGACTGCACCGGTCAGGTTGGCAGCGCGTAGCACTGCGCCGTTGAGAACGGCGCCGCGCAGGTCGCAGCCGCCGGCGAAGGCACCGGTCAGATCGGCCTCACGCATGCAGGTCCTGATGAGTGACGTACCAGCGAGCGTGGCTGCACCCATGCGGGTTCCGGTGAGGTCGGCTGCGGTCAGCCATGCGCCGCTCAGGTCGGCTCCTCTCAGATCTGCGCCAGCCAGACGGGCACTGCCCAGCCAGGCGCGGCTGAGTAGCGCACCACGCATCTGGGCCTCTCGCAGGTCCACGTGCCAGAGGTTGGAATGGTGGAGATCGGCCTCGACGAAGACGGTGCTCCGACAGATTGCGTGCCTCAGGTCTGCTCCGACCAACTTGGCACCGGTCAGGTCAGACCCGCTCAATACCGCACCCCCCAGCCACGCCCCTGTGAGGTCCACGTTCCGCAGGTCGCTGTCGGTGAGGTCCGCTCCAGCCAGGTCGGCTCCCGCCGCGATCTCGTACCCGTTGACCTTCATCGTCTGGAGACTAGGTGTTGTGGGCCGTGGTGTCGTTGACGTAGTCGACAGGTGGAGACGGTGAGCCGGCCTGTAGGCGGGGTTCTGTCGCTACCAGGCAGCGGTTTCTGAGCTGACTGGCGTTTCAGTCAGCTTCGAGAAGTTTCGCCTTCTGCTCCTCAAACTCCGACTCGGTCAAAACCTCTGAATCTTTCAACTTAGACAACTTCTTCAGCTCGTCTGCCATCGATCCTTGTTGCACAACCTTCGTCGAGCGCTGTTCTGTGGGCGACTTGAGGAGGGCCTGCGGAAGCGGTCTTGCACCTGAAGGTGTTGCCGCCAGCGGAGCTGGACCGTGGTCATTGTCTCCTTCGGTTCCCCTTGAGACCATCCAGACGAACAGGATGATGATTCCGACGAGCGGCAGGAGTTGCAGCCAGAACCACCCGCCATGGCGGTTCGTGTCATGGAGTCTGCGCACTGTTACCGAAATGGCAGGTAGCCAAGTGCCTAACGCGTAGATGAGTCCTACGGCTGGGGAAATGGAAAAGAGGATCAGGTAGGCGAGCGTGTTGAACAGGGCAAACAACCAGAACTCTTTGCGACTCGCTCTTCCCGAGAATTCTGCGTACTTCTTTAGAGGTCCGAGATACCACTCCATGTAGTGATCCTTCGCTATGCATGCTCTGGCTGACAGCGAGCACGGTAGTGCCAGAGCCCAGAACTTGTCTTCGACACCGATGCACCCCACCACGTAGGGGGTGGCCCCAGGTACGAACCCCCACGTGTAGATACGCGCGGGCGGCTCTACCACCGTCCAACTGTTGTTGGAGGAGGGTGGGGGGACTATCAGCGCGCCCCCTGCGCTCTGGTAGGCGGGTGACGGTGAGCCGGCCTGTAGGCGGGGTTCTGTCCACCGGGCCCTTGCGGGACTCCGGCTGTGTGGCCATCCATCTGTGCGGCCCACCTGGGAGTGTCCACGGGCGGACCGCCCTCTCCCTGTTCGGCCTTGCTCCGGATGGGGTTTGCCTAGCCGCCCGGGTCGCCCCGGCCGCTGGTGCGCTCTTACCGCACCGTTTCACCCTCACCTGTGCCCGGTACCCAACCCCGAAGGGAAGCGAACCGGGCCATCGGCGGTCTGTTCTCTGTGGCACTTTCCTGCGGGTCACCCCGACTGGCCGCTAGCCAGCATCCTGTCCTCTGGAGCCCCGACCTTCCTCAGCGTGGCGGACCACGCCGCGGCCACCCGGCCGGCTCACCGTCTCCAACAGTGTGGCGCGGGGGAGGCCCGATATCCAACGAAAACAGCAGGGGCTCGAATCTGGAGGGGTGATCTCCGGGAGTTTGTGGCAATCGGGCTTGCGTCGCTGCCTGTAGCGCGGTAGCAACTGCCGGGGACATGGGAGCAACTTCTGACACCGGGACCGTCGTGGTCGCATGGCACCAGAGAGGTGCATGCCGAGGTCTGGACGCGTCCATCTTCTACCCGGATCCCGACGACGACTTCCAGGCTGAACGGGCCAAGGCCGTCTGCGAAGGCTGTGATGTCCGACAGACCTGCCTCGACTACGCCCTCTCACGACGCGAACCCACCGGAGTGTGGGGTGGCGCAACCGAGTTGGAGCGACGCCGGATAACCAGGCGCCGCCGGCGTACCGCCTGAGGGAGCGATCAGTGCCCCTTGATGATCTGGGAGGATGGCCGGGGCTTCTGGCGCGCCTCTGTGACGGTGACGACCTGAGTGCCTTTGAGGCTGAATCCGTGCTGGCCGAGATTCTGGCCGGGGTGGCCGATCCTGCACAGATTGCGGCGTTTCTGGTTGCGCTCAAGATCAAGGGTGAGACTGCCGAGGAGACGACAGGTCTCGTCAGGGCCATGGTGGCGGCTGCCGAGCCCCTGAACCTGCCTGAGGGAACGATCGATATTGTTGGAACCGGCGGATCTCCGGCCAGACGGCACGGCACCCTGAACGTGTCGACCATGGCCTGCTTTGTGGCTGCCGGGGCCGGTGCCACCGTCTGCAAGCACGGGAACCGCCGGGCCTCGTCATCCTCAGGTGCCTTTGATCTGCTGGAGGTCCTGGGCGTCGACATCGACCAGACACCGACCGAGTTGGAGAGCCAGGTGGCGAGTCGGGGTATCGGTTTTGCCTACGCACGTACGTTCCATCCGGCAATGAGGTTCGCAGGACCGGTGCGGGCAGGCATTGGCGTTCCGACCGTCTTCAACGTCCTCGGCCCCCTTTCCAACCCCGGTCGGGTGAGGCGACAGGTGGTCGGCGCCGCTGAGGTGGAACTCGCCGACCGGATGGTCGAGGTGCTCAAGGCCCAGGGGTCGGTCCATTCGCTTGTGGTGACCGGACACGGCCATCTGGATGAGATAGCGACGACCGGGCCGACGAAGGTGGTTGAACTCCGCGATGGGATCATCAGCCGCTGGGAGCTGGACCCGACCGACCTGGGGATTCGGCTCGCTGATCCTGTTGACCTGGTTGGAGGGGACCCAGACCAGAATGCTGTCATCCTCAGGGGGATTTTGTCCGGTGAGGATCGTGGTGCCAGGCGGGACATCATCGTGTTGAACGCTGCCGCAGGGCTTGTGGTGGCAGGTATATCGGAGGACCTGGCATCAGGGTTGGAGGCTGCGGGTGAGTCCATCGATTCGGGAGCGGCTGCCCGCGTGCTCCAGTCGATATCTAGCTGATACTGCAGGTCAGGCGTAGTTTAGGGAGCTCCTTGAGGGGAATGTCCCACCCTGTCTCCATGATGTGCACATGGCATACCCTTCCAGAGATTCACGCCCTACCGACACCGATCCACCACTGCTGATCGACTGCAACGAATGCAGCCTGGTTTGCACCGATGCGTGCTCCGACTGCATGGTCACCTATCTGTGCAGCCGCCAGCCCGGTGAAGCTGTGGTGGTTGAACTGGCAGAGCACAGGGCCATCTCCCTGTTGGCCGGTGCTGGCCTTGTTCCGCCTCTCAGACACGTCGACAGGGGCTGAGCCGACGCTCCGGGCCCGCTGCGTGCGAGCATGGCGGGGTGTCACAGCGAATTCGATCGGCGCCGGTGGTCGGCAATGTCGGCGTCATGCCGCCCGAGGTGGCCGAACTCAAGTCGATCGGCCTGTCAGCAGGCCTCGATGCCATTGGAGTAACCACTGCTGAGCCGTTCGAGGCCACCCTCGCAGAGATACTCCGGCGGCGTGAGGCAGGCCTGCATGCCGACATGCAGTTCACGTTCCGCAACCCGGAGCGCTCCACGGACCCGGGGCGCATTCTGGAGGGAGCAAGGTCCATCATCGTCGGAGCGATGCGTGTCTCAGCACCCCGCCTGCCCGATGCAGGTCCTGGCAGAGCCCGGATCGCCGCCTATGCGCGACACGACCACTACGGCGACCTGAGAACGGCTCTTGAGGTGGTTGCCAGCCACCTCAGCGCCGCCTCCTTTGCAGCCAGGGTTGTGGCCGACGACAATTCCCTCGTCGACCGTGCCCCAGCCGTGCGAGCCGGTATCGGCTGG
>JGI26271J51732_1000626_pt1 | contig 15022 bp, 10 predicted proteins | sample SaaInlV_110m_DNA_FD_51732 | JGI IMG/M metagenome (IMG submission 51732)
AGCGGTATCGGCTGTCCGTTGAACGGGTTGACGACGTGGCAACCGGTTGCCACCCCGCGCTTGTCGAGGCTGCCGGTGCTTGAGAGCCTGTCGATCTCGGAGCGGCCCGCCACTGACTCCCGGAAGGCCTCGACGGCCTGGCGCTGTTCGTCGGTGGTCAGTTCATCGACCCGCGGATGCTCCGGCGACATGACGGCGAAGGTGATTCCAAAGCTGGTGTCGGGCCGGGTTGTGTAGACCGCCAGGGACTCGACATCGGTGCGGGGTCGACCCTCGCCGTCGGCAATCGGCAGTCCGAACTGGGCACCTTCTGAGCGACCGATCCAGTGGCGTTGCATGATCTTGACCTTCTCGGGCCAGTCCAGGTCATCGAGGCCGTCGAGCAGTTCCTGGGCGTAGGCGGTGATGCGGTAGAACCACTGCTCCATGTCGCGCCGGTCGACGAGGTCGCCTGACCGCTCGCAGGTTCCATCTGGAAGCACCTGTTCGTTGGCGAGGACGGTCTTGCAGCCGGGGCACCAGTTGACGGGGGCCTCACCCCGGTAGACGAGACCCGCCTCGTAGAACTTCAGGAATATCCACTGGGTCCAGCGGATGTAGCCGGGGTCGTGGCTCCGGACCTCGCGCCGCCAGTCGTACACGGCGCCGATTCGACGCAGGGACGCTGAGAGTGTCGCCACATTTGCGTCCGTGTTGATTCGCGGGTGTGTACCGGTCTTGATGGCTGCATTCTCGGCGGGCAGGCCGAACGAGTCGAAGCCGATCGGCGAGAGCACGCCATCGCCGCGCATGGTCCGGTACCGGACCAACAGGTCACCCATCGTGTAGTTGCGCACGTGTCCCATGTGGGCCGGACCGCTCGGGTACGGATACATCGACAACACGTAGAAGGGTGGACGTGGGTCGTCGTTGTCGACCTCGTATGTTCCGTCATCGCTCCAGTGCTGCTGCCAGCGCTGCTCGATTGACTGCGGGTCGTAGTGCTCGGACATCGCAGCGAGGCTACCGACGGGCCGGGCCGGCGACCCGCATCTGAGCCGGGGAGTCGGCGAAAGGGCGTTCAGGGGCCGGTTGGCGGGCTGTCGCCCGCTGCTACGCTTTCGGCGATCTCGGGGCTATAGCTCAGTTGGCAGAGCGCCTCCATGGCATGGAGGAGGTCGAGGGTTCAATTCCCTCTAGCTCCACAAAATCCCGGAATTTCACCTCAGGCTGTCGGCACCGGTCTGGGACAGTCGGCCCATAGGCGTTCGAGGTCGTAGAAGGCCCGCTGCTCNTCGGTGAGCACATGGACCATGAAGCCGCCGTAGTCCATCAGCACCCATTCGTAGTAGTCGGAACCCTCTACGTTCACCGGCTTGAGGTCGGCCCCTAGGGTCAGTTGTTCCTCCACCTCGTCGACGATGGCGCGTACCTGGCGGGTGGTTGAGCCGGCTGTCACGACGAAGTAGTCGGTCACGCCGATGACGTCGCCGACATCGATGATCAGCGAGTCGTGTCCGAGCTTTTCGGAGGCGGCGGTGACAGCCATGCGTGCCAGCCCGAGATAGTCGGCCGCCGCTGAGGCTTCTTCGCTGACGAGAGAAGAGTTGGTGTCCACCTGGAAGGTGATGCTAACCGGCTCGGGCAGTGAAGTCTGCTCCGATGACCACGGTCAGGTCGGCAGCCGGGCTGGCCGCCTCGTCGAAGATCACACCGGCGTGGATGGCCACGGCGAGGGCTGTCGCTGCTTCTTGCATCTCGGGCTCCCTGTAGACGACCCGGGTCTGGATCACGTTGAAGTTCCTGAAGTTGCCGACAACCGCTATGTCGACACCTGCGGCCCTGACAACCTGTCGTGCGTAGGCGTCAATTCCGAAGTCACCTGTTCCGTTGAGCAGCCGGACCGTCGGAGCTGAGCCGCTCTCGGTCGGGATGGGGAACGGGAACATGGCATCGGCAATCTGTTCCAGCGCCGCCGGGTCGGCGACCATTGAGTCTCCGGACATGACCCATGGGGAGGTCTCGACCCGCATCTCGCCACGAGCAAGCGTCTCGACCAACCTGACCAACTCCATGTCGACGGCAGGGAGGTTCCTGGAAGGTTCTGCCCCGGCGGCCACCGCTGAGAGCCATGCCTCCCAGAACATCGAGTGTCTACGCAGGATCCCGAGCGAACCACCCCTGTCCGGGAGTGCCAACAGGTTCACAACGTCGGCTGCAGCGAGGGAGTTGTCGGCTGTCGAGAACCTGACGACGCTGGTGCCGTCTTCGATGATCTGGAGGAGATCGTGCTTCAGCGTGATCGGCAGGGGNGACACCGGTTTGACGAGGTTGGTCCAACTGGTCGGTGTGAGCGATGCCACCCCTGTGAAGTCGGTACCGAGAAGAGAACCCAGGAGGGCCCGCGCATTGTCGATCCCGTCGGCTCCATGGAGATCGGCGAGGCTGCAGCCAGGGCCACCACAGGCATCGACGTACAGGTCCCCTGGCACCAGGAGCACGGTGCCACCACCCTCGGCCCTGTCTGAGACGGCCAGGACAGCGACACCGACGAGGCTGGCATCTTCGTCCTCTGTTACGACGAGCATCGACCATGTCTGTTCAACGAACGCCTCAAAGCCAGGTGCCGATGGGTCAGTCACCGCCTCACGGGTCTGGCCCTCCTCGCTGTTGAGGATGGTCCGGAGACCGTCCACCATGAGGGTTCCAGACCAGATGACCGCCACGAGGAGAATAATGGGGAAACCCCATCGCCAGGCCGTCTCAGCTGGAGATGCTTCATTCGGCCCTCGGAACCACCGGATCCAAACTGGGGGCTTCTCGGCACCGGAATCGAGATCGACGTCCGTCGGATCAGTGGAACCCACTGGGATCTGATCCTTGCCGTTCACCGCTGAGCCCCGTAGAGACCGTGCCGTTTGATCAGGTCAGCAACCCCGACCGGAACCTGGCTGTCGATTGACCCTCCGGATTCGACCTTGCCCCGAATGTCGACGGCGGACACTTCGAGCAGCGGCGCCTCGAGCAGTTCGTAGTTCCAACCGCTCGAGGGGCGGCCACCGTCGTGACCGGGGCGATCCATGACCACGATGGTCGCATGCTGCCTGACCTCATCGGGCCTGATCCAACTGTCGAGGGTCGAGGCCACATCGCTGCCGATCAACACAAACAGGTTCGCCCCGGGATAGCGGCCCTCGAGTTCGATCAGGGTGTCGGCCGTGTAGGTGGGCCCTCCCCGCTGCATCTCGAGATCGTCTGCCTGCAGGCCCCTGTGGCCCTCAACTGCCGCCTCGACCATGGACAATCGAAGCTCGGCTCCTGTCAGGCCGGATTCGCGGAGGCCACCGACCCCGGTCTTTTGCCACGGATCGTTTGCCACCGTGAAGAGAACGAGGTCGAGGTTCAGGCGATCGCGGGCCTCGATGCCTGCCAGAACATGTCCGTTGTGCGGTGGATCGAAGGTTCCGCCGAGAACGCCGATCCGGCGGGGGTTGTTGCCGGGCACGTCGGTGAGGCTACCGGCTGGACCATTCCTCCGGCTGACACCCACCTGACCTGCGCATTTCGGGCATAATCCCTGTTGCAACCTCGGCCAGAGGCCCTCTATGACATGTGTCATAGCCCTGCCCCTTCACACGGCGGCCAAGGTGTGTAAGAATGTCACCCAGACGAAGGCACCGAAACAAGCATCTGCGCGGATAGCCCTCAGTTTCCCCCGAAAGTCAGCTATGCGGCGCCGCGCGGCGGTGCCGGTCCAAAGGCATGTGAGTAGACAATGAGTGATTCAGTAGGTCAGTACCTGAACGAGATCGGAATGGTTCCCCTCCTCAACGCACAAGAGGAGCGTGAGCTGTCCCAGACGATCGAAGCCGGTGCAGCAGCACGGGCCAGCAAGGAAGAGGGAGAGACCGGTCGGGAACTCGACCGTGCAATCCGCCTCGCAGCACGCGCCAAGGACCGCTTCATCCGGTCCAACCTGCGCCTGGTCGTGAGCGTGGCCCGCCGCTACCCGCTGCCCCCCGGCATGGAACTGCTCGACCTCATCCAGGAGGGCAATCTGGGCCTTGAGCACGCTGTCGACAAGTTCGACTGGCGCAAGGGCTTCAAGTTCTCCACCTATGCGACGTTCTGGATCCGTCAGGCGATCGGCCGTGCCCTCGACCAGAAGGCCAGCCTGGTTCGCCTTCCCGGCGACCGCTCGGCGAGCCTCAGGGCCGCCCTGCGCAACGTCTCGGGAAATGGCGACGAGTTGGACGAGGAGCATGCACGCCTCCACCGCCTCACCACCCCCACCTCGCTTGATCGCACCATCGGTGACGACGACAGCAACGAACTGGTCGACCTGCTCCCCGACTCCAAGCCGGGCCCCGAGCACGAGGTAATGGCCATGGCCGAGAACGAGATGGCAACCCAGTTGCTCGACGTTCTCGACACGCGTGCCCGCTACGCCGTCGAACAGCGTTTCGGCATCGGCGACGGCCGCAAGCGCAGCTACCGCGAGGTAGGCGAAGATCTCGGCGTCACAGCCGAGGCTGCGCGGCGTCTGGTGAAGCGTGCTGTCAACACCGTGCGTGACCGCGCCACCGAGGTAATTGACGCAGCCTGAGCGGGTATGTCCCACAGGGGCACCTGCGATAATCACCACACCTGTAGACAGCGCCTGCTCGTAGGCTCTATCTCGTGGACTCAACCGAAACCGAAGCGCCCTCACCTGCGCCCGCAGCGCCCTGGACACCCACCTCATGGCGTGACCACAAGGCGGATCAGCAACCAAGCTGGCCTGATCCCAACGCCCACCAGGCCGTTGTGGACAGGCTCTCCACCATGCCTCCGCTGGTGTTTGCAGGCGAGGCCCGCGAACTGACAGAGCAGCTGGCAGCGGTCGCCCGTGGCGAGGCGTTTCTCCTCCAGGCCGGCGACTGCGCAGAGTCCTTTGAGACCTCTGCCGACTCCATCCGCGATCGCCTCCGGGTGATCCTCCAGATGGCGGTCGTTCTCACGTACTACACCGGTGTTCCCGTGGTGAAGGTCGGGCGTATCGCAGGCCAGTTCGCGAAACCCCGGAGCAGCGACACCGAGACGGTCGATGGCGTCGAGTTGCCGTCCTTTCGCGGCCACATAATCAACGACATCGGCTTCTCCCAGGGTGATCGCCTTCCTGACCCCGAACGTCTCATGACCGCGTACAACCGGGCTGCAGCGACGTTGAACCTCCTGCGGGCCTTCACCAAGGGTGGCTTCGCCTCGCTTACGAGCGTCCACCAGTGGAACAGGGAGTTCGTGGCCGACAGCCCCGCAGGTCAGCGCTACGAGGCCATGGCCGACGAGATCGACAGGGCCGTCCAGTTCATGGAGGCCTGCGGCATCACCGGCGACACCCTCGCCGAGCTGCGCCAGGTCGACTTCTACACCAGCCACGAGGCACTGCTGCTCGGCTACGAGCAGGCCCTCACCCGTGAGGACTCCCTTGCCGGCGGGTGGTACGACTGCTCGGCCCACATGCTCTGGATCGGTGAGCGCACCCGCCAGATCGACGGTGCCCATGTCGAGTTTCTGAGGGGGGTGAACAACCCGATCGGCTGCAAGGTGGGGCCCACCGCCACCGCTGACGAGCTGCTCGCCCTGTGCGACACCCTGGACCCCCATCGGCGTCCCGGCCGCCTCACCTTCGTCACCCGCATGGGTGCCAACAGGGTCGTCGATCTGTTGCCGCCGCTGCTGTCGGCCGTGTCTGATGCCGGCCACCAGTTGGTCTGGACCTGCGACCCGATGCACGGCAACACCTTCACCGCCGACGACGGACACAAAACCCGCCACTTCGAGGACGTCCTGGCCGAGGTGTCCGGCTTCTTTGCCGCCCACCGCTTCGCCGGGACCAACCCCGGCGGTGTCCACCTTGAGTTGACCGGCGACGATGTGACCGAGTGCCTGGGCGGGGGTGCCGAGGTCCTGACCGAGGACCTCTCCAGCCGCTACGAGACCATGTGTGATCCCCGTCTGAACGGCAGCCAGAGCGTCGACCTGGCCTTCAGGCTGGCCGAACTGCTCAGGGCAACATCCGGCTCGGGTGCCTGAGCGACCTCAGACCAGCTTCTCGACGAACGCCTCCAGTTGTCGGAGGTTGCGCACCTCGAATGTGCCCTCGCAGTGGGTCGAGTACTCCCCCACTATCGAGTCGCCGGTGTCCCAGTAGGCACGGGGCTCAGGGTTCAACCAGTAGACCTTCCGGGCCTTGTGCTGCATCTCCTTGAGTATCCATGACTGTGAGGCGTGGTAGTTGTTGCGTGCATCACCCAGAATCATGACCGTGGTCTTGGGTCCCACATCGCGCCCGAAGCGTTCCCAGAACACCCCGAAGGCGTGCCCGTAGTCGGAGTGCCCGTCGACCCACACGACGTCTGCCTCGGTGTTGACACGGTGGACGGCCTCGCCGATGTCCTCAACACCCTCAAAGAATCCGGTCACCTCGTCGAGGCCGTCGATGAACACGAACGACCTGACCTTTGAGAACTGCCCGCTGATGGCGTAGACGAGGTGAAGGGTGAATCGGGCGAACGCCGCCACGGAGCCGGATATGTCGGCCACGACCATGATCTCAGGCTTCGCCGGCCGCGGGAACCTGAACTTGGGTTCGGCGGGCACACCCCCGTAGCTGAGGGAGTGGCGGATCGTGTTGCGGAAATCGAGTGGGCCCTTTCGGCCGTGGCGTCGTTTGCGGGCGAGGCGCACGGCCAGCTTCCGGGTAAGCGGATGTATGGCCTTTTTCAGGTCAGCCATCTCCTCGCGGGAGGCGTGCATGAAGTCGACATCCTCGGGCAGGGGCTTTCGCAGCGTCCTCGCCATGGCCTCAACGCCGCGGTCGGCCACCAGACGGCGTCTGATCTCGGCTTCAATCTCCTGTTTGAGTTGTTCTATGCGATCGCTGAACTCGTCCCGTTCGAGGCGCTCCTCGAGCGGGGTGAGGTCCTCGGGTGCCTCTTGTCTGGCGGCATCCATCAGGCCCTCGAGCACCCCGTCCAGGTCCAGGTTCCGCAGTGTCCGGTACAGGTAGTAGGTGCCACCGACAGGTCGGCCGGGTTCCATGCCGGCGTAGCGCATGACCGCCTGTCGGGCGAGGGCCCGCAGCATCGCCTGATCTCCGTTCATGAGGGCCTTCATGAGCATCTCGGCCAGTTGTTCAGGGGTGAGGCCCGACATTGCCCCTCCACCGCCCTGGGGGGCACCATCGCCCGGCGGTCCGGGCTCGCCTTCTGGTCCTTCCCCTTCGGCAACACCGTCAAGCGTGTACTCGTCGCCCCTCATCGAGAAATAGACCTCGAACACGACCTCAAAGGTCCGCCAGTGGGAGTGGTTCTTCACGAGCGTCGACCCGAGCGCGTACTTGAATGCGTCCCGGTCCTCGATCGGGATGTGGGTAACCGCCTCCATCGCGTCCAGGTTCTCGGTGAGGCTCACCGGGAGGCCGGCCTGACGGAGTTCGATGATGAATCCCGACAGCAGGTCAAGCAGCGGTGTGTCCTCGCGGCCACCTCCGCTCGGTGGGCCAGTCTGTTCGGTAACGGTCATCGACTGGTAGCGAGGGTGGCTCAGGTGGCGTCGTCGACGAGGTCGTCGGGCCGGTCGGCAAACTCCTTGACCGCCTTGTCGATGTCTGTGCGGTACTTGAGGAGGATGTTGACGGTGTCGGTTGCCGACTGGGCGTCGACCTTGTCTATTCCGAGCAGCACGAGGGTTCTGGCCCAGTCGAGGGTCTCCGATACCGATGGACTCTTCTTCAGGTCCAGTTGGCGGATGGAACGCACGATGCGGGCAACCTGATCGGCGAGGTTGGCGTCGACGCCGGGCACCTTGGCCATCACTATCTCACGCTCACGCTCAAGGTCGGGGTAGTCGATGTAGAGGTACAGGCAGCGACGTTTGAGAGCCTCGGACAGTTCCCGGGTTGCGTTGGAGGTCAGGAACACGAGCGGCACCTGGGTCGCTTTGACCGTTCCCAGCTCAGGAATCGACACCTGGTACTCGGAGAGGATCTCGAGGAGCAGGGCCTCGGTCTCGACCTCCAGGCGGTCCACCTCGTCGACGAGCAGGAGTACCCGGTCCTCGGCGCGGATCGCCTCGAGCAGCGGCCTCGTGAGGAGGAACTCCTCGGAGAAGAGGTCGTCTTCGATCTCTGACCAGTCGTTGTCGTCTCCGCTGGCCTGAATACGGAGTAGTTGCTTCTTGTAGTTCCATTCGTAGAGGGCCTTGGACTCGTCGAGCCCCTCGTAGCACTGGAGGCGAATGAGCCTGGCCCCGGTGATCTCGGCGACGCTCTGGGCAAGCTGTGTCTTGCCGGTTCCAGCGGGCCCCTCGACCAGGATGGGCTTACCGAGGCGGTCGGCCAGGTAGACGATGCCAGCTATGCCGTCGTCGGCCAGGTAATTGGCATCTGCGAGTGATCTGCGGACGCCATCTACGTCCTCGAAGCGAAAGTCCATCGGGTGAGCGTACAGACGCTGTGCTTCCCGGCCGCAACCGGGCAGTTCGGGTCAGGCCCGCACCTGACCCGTTCCGTGGATGACGTACTTCTCGGTGGTCAGCTGCTCAAGGCCCATGGGACCCCGCGCATGCAGCTTCTGGGTGCTGATACCGATCTCTGCGCCGAAGCCGAACTCATCGCCGTCGACGAACCTGGTTGAGGCATTGACGAGGACGGCTGCTGCGTCGACCTCGCGTGTGAAGCGGTCGGCTGCAGAGCGGTCCTCGGTGACGATTGCCTCACTGTGGCCTGAGCCTGTCTCGTTTATGTGCACGATCGCCTCATCGAGGTTGTCGACGACCCTGATCGAGAGCTTGAGGTCCAGGTATTCGGTTGACCAGTCGTCTTCCACTGCCGTGCCCACTTCGGGCAGGACCCGGCGGGCGCGTTCATCGCCCACCAGTTCCACACCCTTGAGTGCGGAGGCTGCAAGCGGAAGGAAGTCGCTGGCCACCGCCCGGTGAACCACGAGGCTCTCGGCGGCATTGCATACCGATGGCCGCTGCATCTTGGCGTTGACGATGATTTCGGTTGCCATCTCGAGGTTGGCTGTTGCATCCACGTAGACGTGACAGTTCCCATCACCGTCTATGACGTATGGGACAGTGGCGTTCTCGAGGATCGAGCTGATCAGGGCCGGGCCACCACGCGGTATGAGGCAGTCAACGAGGCCGCGCTGTCTCATGAAGTCGACCGCTGCCTCGCGGCTGACATCGTCGACGAGGATCACTGCGTCCGCCGGGAGGCCCTTCTCGGGAAGAGCCCTTCGGATCGAGCGCGTAATCGCCAGGTTCGATGACAGCCCGCCCGATGATCCCCTCAGGAAGGCCACGTTGCCCGACTTGAGGCAGAGGCCGAAGGCGTCGCTTGTGACGTTTGGTCGGTTCTCGTAGATGATCGCCACCACCCCGAGCGGCACCCTCACCTTGTGCATCATGAGGCCGTTCGGTCGGGTCCACTCGGCTGTGACGGTTCCGACCGGGTCTGGAAGGTCCGCTACCTGTCGCAGCCCGTCGGACATGGCAGCCAGTCGGTTGCCGTCCAGGCGCAGGCGGTCGACCATCTGCTCGGTTGTCCCGGATGCCACGGCACGGTCAACATCAAGCTGGTTCGCAGCCAGAATCTCTGCGGTGTCTCGAACGAGTTGATCGGCGGAGGCGCGGAGTGCAGCGTCCTTGGCCACGGTTGAGGCGGCAGCCACCGCGGGCGCCGCCGCTCTTGCCCGCAGGGCAAGGTCTCTTACCGTCCCCGTCGCTGGTGTGTCCATGGATGCAGAGGCTACCGAGGCTGTCGGGGCGGCGACCTACGCAGATGGCCTTGCGACTAGCCTCGCCCCAATGGACAGGTCCCAGCCACAGGTCTGCCGGTGAGCGGCGAGGGGCTACAGGAGCAACCGGCGACGCGTGGCTCTTCAGCGGTTGCAGGCGGAATCTTCCTGTCCCGACTGGCCGGGCTGGTCCGTGAGGCCCTGTTGAGATCGGTGCTGGGCCTGGGGCCGGCAGCCGACGCCTTCGCAGCGGCACTTCGGATTCCCAACGTTCTCCAGAACCTGCTGGGTGAGGGCTCGCTGTCGGCCTCGTTCATTCCGGTGTACAGCCGCCTGCTCGGCGAAGGCCACGAACGCGAGGCCGGTCGGGTTGCCGGCGCCGTTGCTGGCCTGTTGACGGCGCTGGCGGGAGCGCTCACCCTCCTGGGCATCTTGTTTGCGCGACCGCTGACACTCCTTCTGGCCCCCGGATTCAGCGATGAGACACTGGATCTGACCGTCGACCTGGTCCGGATCACAACCGCCGGTGTCGGCTTCCTCGTCCTCTCCGCCTGGTGCCTCGGTGTCCTCAACAGCCACCGGCGCTTCTTCCTCTCGTATGTCGCTCCGGTGCTCTGGAATGCAGCGCAGATTGCTGTGCTGGCTGCAGCCATCCTCGGATCGTGGGACCCCGTCGACGCCGCCAGGGCGCTCGCCTGGGGTCTCGTCGCCGGCGGGGTTCTCCAGTTCGGTGTTCAGGCTGTGGCCGTTGCCCGCCTGGTACCCGGTATCCGCGTTTCCCTTGCAGCCAGGCTTCCATCCGTTACCGAGGTCCGAAGGCGCTTTGGACCGGCTGTGCTGGGGCGGGGCGTAGTCCAGTTGTCCGGCTACCTGGACCTGATTCTGGCCTCGTTGCTCGTGACGGGTGCCGTGGCCGGGCTGTTGTCGGCCCAGATGCTCTACGCACTGCCGATAAGCCTGTTTGCGATGAGCGTGGCGGCCTCTGAGCTGCCAGAGATGTCACGAGCCGGCGATCCGACACTTCTTGTCTCACGATGCCACTCGGCCCTACGACGGACATCGTTCTTCGTGGCCTTCGCAGCGGTTGCCTATGTGGTTGCCGGCGAGACGATCGTGGGTGCCCTCTTTCGCTGGGGGGCCTTTGATGCAGACGACACCCGGGCGGTGTGGCTGGTTCTGGCCGCCTATTCGCTGGGGCTTCCCGCAGTCGGTGCGTCTCGCATATTCCAGAACACCCTCTACTCCATCGGCGACACGAAGGGCCCTGCCCGCATAGCTGCAACCAGGGTTGTCGTGGCCGGCGTGATCGGTGTCGTGTTCATGTTCCCGATGGACCATGTGAGCGTGGTGGCCGGTTCCCTCTCGGGGCTGGAGAACGTCTTTGCCGCGGGTGGGCCCCATGTCGAGATCCCGGGCGCTGTCGGTGCACCCCATCTGGGCGCTGTGGGACTTGCTCTCGGCTCAGCGGTGGCGGCATGGCTCGAGTTGGTGTTGTTGACACGCCGCGGCAGACGAACCGTAGAGGGCTTTCCGTCTGCTCTCGGGACACTTCGTCCACTGTTGCCGGCCCTGGCAGCGGCAACGCCCGTAGCGCTGATCCTGGTAGCCACGACCACAGGGCTCCCCCCACAGGTGTCCGCACCGCTGGTCCTCGCCGCCGCCGGACTGACCTACACGGTCGTTGCGCACCTAACCGGGGTTACCGAGGCGAGGCTCTTGTTCTCGCGGCTTGTTCGGACCAGTCGGGGTTGACCCGGCCGAGCCAGCCTCGATCCCAGCGGCCTCAGGGAAGGACCACGAGGTCGTCGGCGTGGATCACCTCGTGTGACACACCCTCGGGCAGTTCGCTGGTCCTGGCTCCCATGTTGGCCTGGAGCAACTTGGCCTCGTGTCTCACGATGCCCTTGGCGAACACCGTTCCATCAGGGTCGACGACCTCGACTGCGTCGCCGACGTCGAACTGGCCGCTTGCGCCGACCACTCCGGCCGGAAGCAGCGACACTCGACGCTCCTCCAGGGCCCTTCTGGCTCCGGCGTCAACCTGAATGCGCCCAGAGGAGCCGACGGCAAACGCAATCCACAGCCGCCGTGCGCTCAGGCGGCCCTCTCGGGCATGCACCACCGTGCCGACACCGGGGGTGTTCCCGCATGCATCTACGACGACACCCGAGCGTCGTGCATCGGCAATGACCGTTCGCACCCCTGACCAACTCGCGATCTTGGCGGCCGCCAACTTTGACGCCATTCCACCGCTGCCACGGACAGAGCCGCTGGCTCCGGCGAGGTGCTCCAGCTCGTGGTCGATCTCGATGATCTCCTCGATCAGGGATGCATCTGCGTCGAGACGCGGGTCGGCGGTGAGGAGCCCGGGGGTGTCGGTGAGCAGAACAAGTACGTCGGCCTCGACGAGGTGTGCCACCAGGGCGGCGATGCGGTCGTTGTCTCCGAAGCGGATCTCATCGTCGGCAATGGCGTCGTTCTCGTTGACCACGGGTACGACTCCGAGCTCAAGGAGGCGTGTGAGCGTTCCCCTGGCGTGCAGGTACTGGGCCCTGACGAAGAAGTCCAGGGGAGCCAGAAGGACCTGGCCTACGACAAGGTCATGCCTTGCCAACTCCCGCTGATAGGTGCCGATCAGGTTTCCCTGCCCTACAGCTGATACCGCCTGGAGCGTCACCGCGTCTCGCGGGCGTCTCTCGCCTCCGAGACCCAGATCGGGAAGGCCGGCGGCGATCGCCCCAGAGGTGACCACCACCACCCAGTGTCCCTGTCGGCGCAACTCGGCGACCTCGTCGCAGAGCTTGGCCACGAGGGAGGAGTCGATCACACCCTCCTCGTCAGTGATCGATGACGTGCCGACCTTGACCACCGCTGTGATTCGCATATCTGAGTCCATGGTCACTCTTCGTAGTCGAACTCGAGCCGACCGATCCGCACAGTTTCTCCTTCACGCACGCCGGCACGTGAAAGGGCCCTGTCGACACCCATGTTCTTGAGCCTTTCGTGCAGGTAGTCGAGGGCCTCGAAGTTCGTAAGGTCGTTGAGGTTCGTGACCAGCTTCACCCTGCGGTCGTTGATCTCCCAGGTGCCGTCCTCTCCCCTCTCAACTGCGATGTCGACCGGCTCTGGTCTGTGCACGACAACGGCAGGACGCCGCACAACGGTTTCCCTCGCTTGAACCACCAGATCTGCCAGGCGGTGAACCAGGGGATCGAGGCCCTCGCCGGTCATCGCCGAAAGGCGATCTCCGCTGAAGTCTTCGCTGGTTTCGGCCACGTCGGCCCTGGAACCGATAACCACGCGGGGCCGGTCGAGGAGGTCAGGTTTGTAGGCCTCCAACTCTCCCAGGAGCACGCTGAGCTGCTCGTCGGGTGGACGCTCGGCGGTCGGGGCCAGGTCCAGCATGATCAGGAGAACGCGGGCCCTCTCGATATGTCGCAGGAAGCGGTGCCCAAGGCCGCGGCCGTCGCTGGCACCCTCAATGAGGCCTGGTATGTCGGCGACCACGAACTCTGTCCTGCCCTCGGGGCGAACCACTCCGAGGCTCGGTTCGAGGGTGGTAAACGGATAGTCGGCGATTCGGGGCTTGGCCGCTGAGATCCGCGAGATGAGGGTGCTCTTGCCCGCATTCGGAAAGCCGACGAGGGCCACATCGGCCATCAGGCGCAACTCCAGCCTCAGCCAGCGCTCCTCACCCTCCTCTCCCTGCTCGGCGAATGAGGGTGCACGCCTCCGGTTGCTCAGGAACTTCGCGTTGCCGCGGCCGCCACGGCCTCCGTCACCACCGAGCCAGCGGTCCCCGCTCACCAACAGGTCCGCTAGAACCTGCCCTGAGTGGAGGTCATGGACCGTGGTTCCCTCTGGGACCTTGATCACCAGGTCGTCACCGGAACGGCCATGGCGCTTGCCCCCTGAGCCGTGGGTTCCGTTGCTGGCCCTGCGATGGGGATGGTCCCGAAAGGCCAACAGGGACGCGACATTGTGATCGGCCTCAAGCCAGACGCTGCCGCCGCTGCCGCCGTCTCCGCCGTCGGGGCCGCCCTTGGGCACATGAGCCTCCCGGCGAAACGACACGGCACCGGCTCCACCGTCGCCACCGCGCACGTTCAGCCCGCACTCGTCCACGAACTGCGACATTCCATCAGCCTACTTAGGGCTCCGGGCGTCCCCTGATGTCAGTTCTGTTCCGTATGGTGTCTCAATGGCGATGCAGGAGGTCAACCCGGCGGCACGGGGAGCGAGCGAGCGGTCGGAACTGTGGGCATCCACGATGGATGGCACCACCACCGCAGGTACCCCCGAGGGCGTGCGTACCGCCCATTCCGACAGCACCGCCTGCGCCGCCTCCTCTGGCCTGTTGGACCGCGAGTCCCGCGAGGGCGACGACGAGGCCCAGTTGTCTGCCGATGCGACCAGGGTCGTTGGCGCCGGCAGCCGCCTGGTCGAGGAGCCTTCTGACCACCTGCGGACCTGCTTCGAGCGTGACCGTGACCGCATCCTGCATTCCACGTCGTTCCGGAGGCTGGCCGGCAAGACACAGGTGTTCGTGTTTCCCGAGGACCACCAGCGCTCACGACTCACCCATGCGCTCGAGGTGGCCCAGGTTGCCACCTCGATTGCCCGGGCACTGCGCCTGAACGTAGCCCTCGCCGAGGCCATCGCCCTGGGCCACGACTGTGGCCACGGACCCGGTGGGCATGCCAGCGAGGATGCCCTGTCGCCCTACCTCGAGGGTGGCTACGACCACGCTGTCTGGGGTGCCGATGTGGCCCTGGCTCCCCTGAACCTCTGCTCTGAGACCCTCGATGGCATCCGCAACCACTCCTGGTCCAGACCCGCTCCCTCAACCCCCGAGGGCGAGGTCGTTAGCTGGGCGGATCGCATCGCCTACGTCTGCCACGACTTCGAGGATGCCGAGCATGCCGGCGTGGTGGGGGCAGCCGACCTGCCTCTCCTTGTCAGGGAACGCTGCGGCACCACACGCCGTGAGCAGTTGGCGGCGTTGATCAACGGATTGTTGTCGGCCACCAGCCGGACAGGCCGCGTTTCGATGGACGAGCCGATGGCCGAGGCGCTGGCGGCATTTCGCTCCTTCAACTACGAGGACATCTACCTCCGTCCAGCGTCAGTCGAACAGGCTGGACGCGTGATCGACATGCTGCGTGCGCTGGTGGACCACATCACCTCCAACCCCCGGTGCCTGCCTGACGATGCTGACATGTCGGGTGCCGATGCAACACGAATTGCCGCCGTCGGCT
>JGI26271J51732_1000637_pt1 | contig 14806 bp, 15 predicted proteins | sample SaaInlV_110m_DNA_FD_51732 | JGI IMG/M metagenome (IMG submission 51732)
CACTCTGACCCTAATTATTCTGGGTTATTCAAATATATCCTTCATAATATCTGAAAACTCTTCTTTGCCAAAAGGATTAGGGGAATTTTTAGAATCTTTCTTAGACCTTTGTTTTTCCGCTTGGTACACTTCTTTTTTTATATCTTCAATATCTTTATCTGTTAATTTTTTAGTCAGAAGGTCGTCAGCCCTTGCTACATACTCTGGAAGGTTTCTCATTAGTGCTAGTATCTTCTTTACAGAGTTATCTTTAACTACTTCAGTATATCCTGAGAATCTCTTTTTAGGCTCTTCTGGAATACCATCAAGTACTACGGATGACTTTTCAATTCCTTCAGGGTTGTCTGTAGCTCTAAATTCTCTAATGAAATGAAATTCAGCAAACAGTGCAAATCTTGCATCCATCTTAAATTCATATAGTACTTCAATTAATTCTAGATCAGGACTCTTAAGAAATCTATTTGGTACCTCTTGTGCTGTTGTTCCTACCTTATAATGCTCGTCACCAGAATCTAAGTCCTTCACTTTCACCAAATACAAAGATGTCTCTGTAGTATCGTTACTCTTAATAGTTTTAAGTATATTGCTCCATCTAAAATCATCACCGTTATATTGAGAATACTTTTGACTATCATTTCTAGTATAGAAAGGTAGTGAATGATGCAGTCCTATTAAAAAGTTATCTAACTTTTTCTTCTCAATTATAATTCTTTCCTCTTCTAACCTAGCTTTTTCTTCTTCTTTCTTTTGGAGTTTTTCTTCTTCTAACCTAGCTTTTTCTTCTTCTTTCTTTTGGAGTTTTTCTTCTTCTAACCTAGCTTTTTCTTCTTCTAACCTAGCTTTTTCTCTATCTGCTCTTCTTTTTGAAGTATCCGCATCATTTGAAAAGATAAGGAATAAGGCTACAATACCGATAAATACCAAAAATAATTCTAATGGCCAGTGGATACCTGTATCTGCCCCATTAGAAGGCCAAGATCCAAAAAGATCAGGGTTTTTAGATGCAATTTCAGCTATTTTTTGAACATTTTCTGATCTTTCTAAATTAGCTAATCCCTGACCAGAAGCTAAAAATACAAATATTATCAATATTTTCTTAATCATCCTACAATCCTCTTAATAACTTCCTTATCAAAAAAACCTTTCTCATCAGGAAGTGTACCATCTTTTCGATACACACGCATAAACTTAGGTGTGCCATATTCAAACTTAACTTCTTCAAACACACCTCATTTGCAAAATTTCCGAAATTTTACGAAATTTTACGAAACCCTCTTATTCAAATACTTATAAACCAATAAAACAGCCTAAAATTCAATGGAATGGCCCAGGCTAGCCTCTCTTGGCTAAGCCAATTCACCTTCATTGGATAATTAACAGCTGAAAACCGCTCATTTATAAAATTTGCTAAATTTTAAAAGTAACAACACCAACACCTGTGAATAAAATCTTGGCACAATTAGATTAAAATAGCCGTTATGCAACTTATTCGTGGCTTACACAATTTAAAAAATCATGCTGGTAGTGTTGTCACCATTGGCAACTTTGACGGTGTGCACATCGGGCACAAAAAAATCATCGCTAGGCTTGTTGAAAAGGCCAAAGAGCTGGGCCTTCCATCAGTATTGATTTCATTCTCCCCTACCCCGCAGTGCTTTTTTGGTCTTGAGCAGGCCACACTCAGCAACTTTAAAGAAAAGCACGCCTTGCTTAAACAGTTAGGGCTTGATGAACACCTGTTGATTCATTTTAATCAGAAGTTTTCCCAGCTTGAGGCCAGTGAGTTTATTCAAAAGATTTTATTGGATCGGCTAAACATAAAACACTGCCTCATTGGCGATGATTTTCGCTTTGGCAACGAGAGAAAAGGTGATTTTAACTTGCTTAAAAGTTTATCAAAAAAACATGGTTTTTCCGTTGAGGACACGAAAAGCATCTTGTGCAATAAGGACAGGGCCAGCAGTTCAAAAATTAGAGATTTTCTTAAGAACGGTAAAATGGATTTAGCCGCTCAAATGCTCGGTCGAGACTTTTCAATCAGCGGCAAAATAATTCATGGTGAAAAAAAAGGCAGGAGCATCAATTTTCCCACCATTAATATTCCCATCAGACGAAAAATTAGCCCTGTTCTTGGTGTGTTCGCTGTTGAGGTTTTGCTTGACGAAAAAATTCATCAAGGGATTTGTAACATTGGCTCACGACCCACGGTTGGGGGTGTAAAGATTTTGCTAGAAGTGTTTTTATTTAACTTTAGTCAAGAGGTTTACGGCCATCATGCCAAAGTTGTCTTTAAAAACAAGCTGCGAGAAGAGGTAAAATTTGACTCATTTGAAGCACTAAAACAACAAATTGAAAAAGATGAACAAACGGCCAAAAACTACTTTAACGCCTAAGCCATTTTCCAATTAAGTGTCTTTCCGGCCATGAACGGCACAATGGTAGAGTCGGCAAAAGCATAAGAGCTTGGTACAACCCAATCTTGTTTTTTCAAAACAATGGTGTCAGTATTGCGTGGTAAATTATAAAAATCTGCACCAAAGAAAGAAGCAAAACCCTCTAGTTTATCCATTGCATTTTGCGAATCAAAAACAGTTGCGTAAAGTTCAATAGCACAGTGAGCGTTTAAAACACCTGCACAGCCACAGTCCGACTCTTTATGCTCTTTAGCATGTGGCGCTGAATCCGTGCCTAAGAAAAACTTAGCATTGCCACTGGTGGCCGCTTTTAAAAGTGCTAGCTGATGCGGGTCTCTTCTTTTTAAAATGGGTAAACAAAAATAATGTGGCTTAATACCGCCCACCAACATGTCATTACGATTAGCAAGCAAATGGTGTGGGGTAATGGTGGCAGCAATGTTGTTACCACTTGACAATACAAAATCAACTGCGGCCTTGGTGGTGATGTGCTCAAACACAATTTTTAAATCGGGCAAATCTTCAATAACTTTGCTGAGTATTTGTTCAATAAAAACTGCCTCACGGTCAAAAATATCAACCTTGGCATCCGTCACCTCTCCGTGTACCAATAATGGCACGCCTAACTGCTGCATCTTTTCTAGTGAGGGATAAATATTGTTAATGTCGGTCACACCGCTGTCTGAATTAGTAGTTGCGCCTGCAGGATAAAGCTTGGCCGCAACCACCAGCCCGCCGTCAAAAGCCGTTTGGATTTGTTTTGGCGTGGTGTTGTCTGTTAAGTACAACACCATTAATGGTGTAAACCTGGTATCGGCTGGCAAGGCGTTCATAATTTCTTGGTGATACTGCTTAGCTTGCGCAGCATTACTCACGGGTGGCGATAGATTAGGCATAATAATCGCTCTACCCATTTGCGCGGCTGTCATGCCAATCACTGATTTAAGCATCTCACCTGAACGCACATGCAAGTGCCAATCATCCGGGCGAATAATCTGTAACGCATCATTGTGCTGCATAAATGGCTCCTAATATTCTCGCACCTTTAGCGCCTGTTACCGATGGCAAGCTCGAAGTTTTTCCTTCCAATGTTTGCTGTGCAAAGAACGCAAATGCAGCTGCTTCGACATAATCAACAGGCATACCAAGGTCGTCGGTTGTCATCATTTCACTGTGTGGATTTAAATAGGCCAAACGCTCGGCCAAAAATAAATTATGCACTCCGCCACCGCACAAATAAACATTGGTATTTTTTGGGATGTGTTTGCTAATGCTCATGGCTGTTAATTCTACCAAAGTTCTTTGCACATCGGCATCGGTCTCAGTGCCTGTTAAATAAGAATTGAGCCACTCTAAATTAAAATACTCTGGCCCCGTACTTTTTGGTGATGGTTTTTTGAAATAGCTGTCTGCCAACAAAGCACTCAACAAGTCATCACTGATAAAACCAGACCTCGCCCAAATCCCGTCTCGATCATAATCCAGTTGTTTGCATTTTTTGATCCAGTTATCCAGCAAGGTGTTGGCCGGTCCAGTGTCAAAACCAGTGACTACGCTTTTTGAAATTTGTGTTAAATTGGCAATACCGCCCAAATTAATTACCACGCCGTCTTTATTGCCAAGCAGGTGTTGATGATAAGCGGGTGTTAATGGCGCTCCTTGTCCTGAAGCAGCAATATCATTCATGCGAAAATCGTTCACTACCGCAATGCCTGTGCGTTCAGCAATGATTGAACCGTGTCCAATCTGCATGGAATATTTACCGCCCTTATGAAAAACGGTTTGTCCGTGTGAACCGATTACTGAAATCTGTGTAGCACGGGTGTTTGAAGACTCTAGTAAGGCATGAACGGCATCAGCAAAAACGTGTGCTACTTGCACGTCAATGGTAGCCAAATTCTCTAAACTGGTTTGCCCTGTTTGACTCAGTGTACGCAGCTGTTCTTTTAGATCGTGCGTATAAGGCAAATAAGTCTGCGACAATAATTTGGTGGCACTTCCGTCAATAATAACAGCATCCACACCATCCAAACTGGTGCCTGACATGAGTCCGATATAAAGACTACCTTTTGCCATAAATAAGACAGTTAAACACTATGCCTTCTTGCCATGACATTGTTTGTATTTTTTGCCAGAACCACAAGGACACGGGTCGTTGCGACCGACTTTTTCTTCCTCTCTTGTATAGGTTTGCTTCTTTGCAGATTCCACTTCGGCTTCGTCAACACCCGTTGTGCCGACTTGTTCGTGTTGCTCCTGTGCACCATCGTTGTTTTGCTGTTCAACATCACCAGCTTTGGTGTCTTCATTGATGGTCACACTTGATAGTGATTTAACAATTTCAACGTTGATGGTATCTAAGAGCGATTCAAACATGGCAAACGACTCTCGCTTGTATTCTTGGGTTGGATTTTTTTGCGCATAACCACGTAAATTGACACTTTGACGTAAATAATCCATTGAAGCCAGATGGTCTTTCCAATAATGATCCAATGTTTGTAGCATGACCGCTTTTTCAAAGCCGCGCATGGATTCTGAGCCTGCTATGCTCTCCTTATGGTCGCATATTGCGCCGAGCCCCTGAATAATCCTGCTCTCCAGTTCATCGACATCAACACCTTCATCTAACCACTCTTGTAAAGGGAAGCCTGCTGAATAGTCCGACTTTAAAGCATTATGAAGCCCTTCAACGTCCCAATCTTCTTCAGCCTGATCGGTGGAAATATAGGCCAAAAACAAATCACCAATAACGCCTTCTCTAATGCTAATAAAACGATCTTGCACATCATTAACGCTCATTAGCTCATCTCGTAATTGATAAATAACCTTTCTTTGGTCATTGGCAACATCGTCGTATTCTAGTAGATGTTTTCGCGCATCGTAGTTCATGCCTTCTACTTTTTTCTGTGCGTTTTCAATCGCACGATTAACCATTTTATGCTCGATGGCCTCGCCTTTTTCCATGCCCAACCGCTGCATCATAGATGCCATTTTTTCGCTGGCGAAAATACGCATTAGGTTGTCTGCTAATGACAAATAGAAACGCGTTGAGCCCACATCACCTTGGCGGCCTGATCGGCCACGCAGTTGATTGTCCACTCGACGGGATTCATTGCGCTCGGTACCAACAATGTGCAATCCACCTGCTTTAATTACATCCTCATGCTGTTTTTGCCATTCTTGTTTTTGCTTGTCAGTGGCGTCGTCTAGTAGCTTACCGCCCAGAACAATGTCGGTACCGCGTCCTGCCATGTTAGTGGCAATCGTCACGGCACCAATAGCACCTGCATTAGCAATAATAATTGCTTCTCGCTCATGCTGCTTGGCATTTAGCACCTCGTGCTTAACTTTGTTCTCCTTAAGTAGGGGCAGAAATTAACTCAGAGTTTTCAATAGTGCTGGTACCCACAAGCACTGGCTGGCCTATTTTTTGGCAGTTTGCCACATCATTGGCAATGGCTTCAAATTTTTCTTCCGTGGTTAGATAAATTTGGTCCGACTTATCGTTACGCGCTGAAGGCCTGTTGGGTGGCACTACTACACACTCCAAACCATAAATATCTTGAAATTCTACTGCTTCAGTGTCTGCCGTACCGGTCATGCCCGAAAGGGTTGTATAAAGCCTGAAATAGTTCTGAAAAGTAATGGAGGCTAGTGTTTGGTTTTCTTTTTTAATACTCACCCCTTCTTTGGCCTCAATAGCCTGATGCAATCCTTCTGACCAGCGACGACCTGGCATGGTTCTACCAGTAAACTCATCCACAATAACCACTTCATCTTCTTGCACAATGTAGTGATCGTCTTTATGAAATAAAATATGCGCTCTAAGTGCCGAATTCAAATGTTGCATTAGTAAAATATTGCTTGCATCGTATAAGCTTGCGCCCTCTGATAGGGCGCCTGCATTGATCAACAACTGTTCTGCTTTTGCATGGCCTTCATCGGTCAAGAAAACTTGTTTGTGCTTTTCGTCAACCGTGTAATCGCCCGCAATCTCGACCACAATCTCTTTGCCTTCTCCGCTTTCTGTTTGCTTGGTAAAAGCAGGAATCATTTTATTAATGGCCTGATAAACTTGAGAATAGTCATCGGCTGGGCCAGAAATAATGAGTGGCGTTCTGGCCTCATCAATCAAAATTGAGTCGACCTCATCAATAATCGCAAAATTAAGTCTGCGTTGCACTTTTTGCTCAGCGGTAAAGGCCATGTTGTCTCGAAGATAGTCAAAGCCGAGTTCGTTATTGGTGGCATAAACAACGTCACAAGCATAGGCCGCTTGTTTTTCTTCTGGTGGCATGTTAGAAACAATAATGCCAACGCTCAATCCCAAAAAATTAAAGACTTTGCCCATCCACTGTGCATCTCGGGCCGCAAGGTAATCATTCACAGTAACAATGTGCACGCCTTCGCCACTAAGTGCATTAAGGTAAGCGCTCAACGTGGCCACCAATGTTTTTCCCTCGCCCGTACCCATTTCAGCAATGTTGCCTTGATTTAGAACCATGCCACCAATTAATTGGACGTCGTGATGCCTTAAACCTAGGGCTCGTTTACTTGCCTCTCTCATCACGGCAAAAGCCTCTACCAACAAGGAGTCGAGTGTTTCTTGGTTGTTAAGTCGATCTTTAAAAACTTGGGTTTTTGCGCTTAATTCTTCATCGCTTAATGCGCCTAAACCGGACTCAAGGTCGTTAATTTGCTCAACGGTCTTATGAAGCTTTTTTATTAAACGCTCGTTGCGAGAACCAACAATTTTAGCAATGAATTTATTTATAATGCTCATTAGTAATTAGATACGGTAAAAACAGTTTATTAAAATAGGCCTATTTTCTCACAGATGTCAAACAAAACAACAACAAACCTTGCAAATTTTATACCTAAAGGTGAATTGGGTCAGTTATTTGTCAAAGCCAGGGCCTACAATCTTATTAATAACAAGCTTATAAGCTTATTGCCAAGTCCTTTAAAGACGCTTTCGCTGTGCGTTGTTGAGGATAACGTTGCAACCCTTGTCACCAGCAATCAAGCTGTGGCGTTCCGTGCACAAAAACAATGCTCAGAATTGCTTTCCATTATACAAACACTGGAAGGCTTGTCACACATACAAAAAATAACAATTAAAGTCAATTTTAAAGAATATTAGAACAATTCTCTATTATATAAAGTTGATATACATTATAATTATTGGGTTTTAAATTTTATATTTAACAACCTTTATTCAAACAACAAGGACTCTATACCAATGTCAGAACAAGAAATAGACCTGAAAAAAAGACGCTTTCTAACAAACGCCACAAGCGTTGTTGGTGCAGTAGGCGTTGGCTTTGTGGCTTGGCCATTTTTATCATCATGGATGCCTTCAGCAAGAGCAAAGGCTGCTGGCGCACCCGTTGATGTTGATATCACTAAACTAGAAGCAGGTCAACTGGTTCGCGTACTTTGGAGAAAAAAACCAGTCTGGATTTTTAAACGTGATAACACTACTATTGCTAACTTAAAAACCTTAGACAGTGAGTTAACAGACCCTAACAACGAAGAAAACCAACAACCTGCTTACGCTAAAAACACATGGCGCTCGATCAAAGCAGAAGTAGCGGTTATTGTTGGTGTTTGTACACACTTAGGCTGTTCGCCAACTTATCGCCCAGAATTAGGTGCGGCCGACCTAGGTGGCGATTCTTGGAAGGGCGGCTTCTACTGCCCGTGTCATGGTTCGAAGTTTGACTTAGCTGGTCGTGTCTATGCAGGCGCTCCGGCACCCACTAACCTAATCATACCGCCATATCATTTTGTATCCGATTCGTTGATTCGAATTGGTGTTGATCCAAAAGCATCTTAGGAGTAAATCATGGACAATAATAAAAGCTGGATTGATCAAAGATTTCCACTAACCAAGGTTTGGAACGAGCACTTAGCCGAATACTACACACCAAGAAACTTTAACTTTTGGTACTTTTTTGGCTCATTAGCAATGCTGGTACTGGTCATGCAGATCGTGACGGGTATTTTCTTAACCATGCACTTTAAGCCTGATTCTGCCAATGCGTTTGCATCCGTTGAATACATCATGCGTGATGTTGATTGGGGTTGGCTCATTCGTTACCTACATTCAACAGGCGCATCAGCATTTTTCATTGTAATTTATTTGCACATGTATCGTGCATTGCTTTACGGTTCATACAAAGCGCCTCGTGAGCTTATCTGGATATTAGGCATGGTGCTTTACATTGCACTAATGGCTGAAGCCTTTATGGGCTATGTATTACCATGGGGTCAAATGTCTTATTGGGGCGCACAGGTAATCATTTCTTTATTCGGCTCAGTGCCTTTTATTGGTCCAGATTTACTAACCTGGATTTTAGGTGACTACGCCGTTGGCGATCCTGCGCTTAACCGCTTCTTCTCGTTGCACGTTATTGCCCTGCCACTGATTCTTGTTATCTTAGTATTTTTGCACATCGTCGCCTTACACACGGTTGGCTCTAATAACCCAGATGGCATTGAAATTAAAAAGAATAAAGATAAAAACGGCATTCCAAAAGATGGTATTCCGTTTCACCCGTACTACAGCGTTAAAGACATTGTTGGTGTGGTGGTATTCTTGATGATTTTCTCAGCAGTGCTGTTTTTCTCTCCAGCACTAAACGGCTACTTCCTAGAACATGCAAACTTTGTTGAAGCTAACCCATTAAAAACGCCCGACCACATTGCACCGCTTTGGTACTTAACACCTTTTTATTCGGTATTAAGGGCTATTCCGCCAATGTTTGGTTCTCAGTTTCCAGGTGTGGTTGGTATGTTTGCAGCCTTGCTTATTTTAATTGCCCTGCCATGGTTAGATCGCTCTAAGGTAAAGTCAATTCGTTACCGCTCATTGCCTTATAAAATTGCTTTAGGTGTGTTTGTGGTGAGTTTTATCATCCTTGGCTACCTAGGCATGCAACCAGTAACCCCTGTGAATGCTTTTTTAGCACGAGTATTTACGGCTACTTATTTCGGCTTCTTTATTCTAATGCCTTGGTTCACCTCCATTGGAAAAACCAAAGAAGTGCCAACGAGGTTAACGGAGTAATATGATGAAAAAAACACTAAACACAATAACAGTCGCTTTTATTAGCACAATCCTTTCATTCAATGTGTTTGCAGCAGCAGGTGTCGAGCTCGACCATGCCAATACAGACATCACTGATGAAAAGTCTTTACAAAATGGCGCAAGACTTTTTATGAACTATTGCTCCGGTTGTCACTCAATCAAATTCATGCGTTACAACCGCATTGGTAAAGACCTTAACATCTCAGATGAAGACATTGAAAAAAACTTTATTTTTGGTGATGAAAAAATAGGCTCACCAATTATATCTACAATGTCTATCGAAGACTCCAATCAGTGGTTTGGCAACAATCCAGACTTGTCTTTGGTGTCTCGCTCTAAAGGCGTGGATTGGATTTACACTTATTTACGTGGTTTTTATAAAGACGAAGAACGTATTTTTGGCGTTAACAATCACGTGTTAGAAAATGCCTCTATGCCGGATATTTTATGGTCACTAAAACAAAGCAAATCCAGCGAAGACTTTGATCAAGATGTTAGAGACATTACTAATTTCCTAGATTACGTTGGTGAGCCTGCTAAGCTGGTTAGAATTGATCTTGGCTATAAAGTACTTGGGTTTTTGTTTATTTTGTTCATTCTTTCTTATTTATTGAAAAAAGAATACTGGAAAGATGTTAAATATGGCAAATGGCGCGCTAAAGACTAATTAATTACTAATTTCTGATACAATTGCTCAAACCATTTAACAACACCGCTTCTCGTCAATTGAAGCTGTGTTGTTTTTTTAATTTTTAAGGACAAAAACAACCATGTTAATTAAGCCCAATCCAGCATCAACAACACTTTATGCCTCTCCTCAAGAGATGGAGTCACACGCAGTGCGCTTTATCATGGCTGAAAAGAACATTGAAAGAGAAGTTATTAATTTAAAAATTAATGAGGTGCCTGAAGAGGTTCTGGAATTAAACCCATGTCAAACACTGCCTACTTTGTTTGATCGTGGAATGGTACTCTATGACTTGTCCGTCATTATGGAATACTTAGACGAGCGCTTTCCATTTCCACCTTTATTACCGGTAGACCCCATTGAAAAAGCTGAAAAAAGATTGTTAATTTTTAGATTTACTAGGTCTCAAGGATGTTGGTATGAATTGGTCAATGCCATTGAAACTGGCAACGAAAAAAAGGCCAGCGAAGCGCGAAAAATCTTATCGAGCAATTTAATTGAGCTCATTCCTTTGTTTGCTTATCAGCCTTATTTTAAAAGTGACGACATGAGCATTGTTGACGCTTGCTTGGCTCCAATCTTATGGCGCTTAAAAAAATTAGGCATTAAATTGGATTCAAAAAAAGCAAAACCGATTATGGATTATGCCAATCGTTTATTTGCAAAAAATAGCTTTAAAGAAAGCCTGACCGACTGCGAAAAAGAATATAACTAATCACTCTTTCTGACCATGGCTTCGGTAGCGCCTTATTTGATACGTGCCTATCACCAATGGATGGAAGACTCTAGTCTAACGCCTCATATTTTAGTAGACTGCTCTAAAGAGGGCACAATAGTACCCAAGCCTTACATACAGCAAGGAAAGATTGTGCTCAACATTAGTACGAATGCAAGTAGCAATCTAACAATAGGCAATCAAGAGCTTTCATTTAAAGCTAGATTTAACAATAAATCTCAAGAAATCCATGTGCCCATAGATGCGGTTTTAAGTATTTATGCTGGTGAAAACGGCGAGGGCATGTTTTTTGAAAATGATGGCAACCCTAAAGACCCTAAACCGACCAACAAGCCTAACCTAACCTTGTTAGACTAAAGACTCTACTTTGTTGGAAAACTCACTGATGTTATCTTGATTGAAAACCACAATGGGTGTATGTGTGTACTGCGCAATCGCTTCTGCGTTTTCTAAAACATTTGATGTAATTTGATTTAAAACAATCATTAAAACCTTTAATTTTTCATTCTTAGCTGCCTGCAAACAGAGCAGAGCCTGGTTAACAGCGCCTAGCTCATCTTTAATCACCAGCACCAAAGGAAGGTTTAGTGCTTTTGCCAAATCACTGTTTAGCAACTGTTTAGCAATGGGAGAATACAGCCCGCCCGCACCCTCGATCACCACAAAATCATTTTGATGCGTCGGCTTTGATGCTTCTACTAAATCATCCAGCGTTACTGTTATGCCTCGATCCAAGCTGGCTTTTTCACCACTGACGCATGCCTCAAACTTAAATCGGCAAACCGTATCAATGGCTTCCGGTGTTTCACAAGCATTGTTTAACAAAATCGAATCTTTGGGAGTGAGGCCGTCAGAGGTTTTTCGGCAATCGCTCTCAATTGGTTTTCTTGCCACAACATTAAACTTAGAATTTAATATTTTAATGATGCGACTAGCAATAAACGTTTTACCGACATTGGTGCCACTACCGCTGATAAACAATCCTTTCATGGTGAATAATTTTAACAGCAAAAATGTATAATACCACCCATGCATAGCAACTTAAAAACTGAATTCTGTGGGCTGTCACTAAACTCACCCATTATTCTACTGTCTGGCTGTGTTGGCTTTGGAGAAGAATACACGCGCATCAAGGGTTTTTCCAATAAAGACACTGGCGCTGTTTGCCTTAAAGGAACCACTTTAGAGCCTCGTCTTGGCAATATTCCACACAGGGTTACAGAAACACCTAGCGGAATGATTAATGCCATTGGTCTGCAAAATCCCGGTGTTGATGTTGTGATTAACGACATTATGCCAAATCTGGACAAAACAGAAACTCGATTTATTATTAATGTTTCTGGTTCTTCGGTAGAAGAATACGGTGAAATCGCCAAACGCTTTGATGACACTGATATCGATGCGATTGAAATCAACATCTCATGTCCAAATGTTAAGGAGGGTGGTGTGGCCTTTGGCAATGACCCTGACATGTCTTATCGTGTGGTTGAAATTTGTCGTAAAAATACATCAAAACCTTTAATTACTAAGTTGTCTCCCAACCAAACTGATATTGCCTTTAGCGCTCAGCGTTGTATTGACGCGGGTACGGACGGCCTAGCCGTCATCAACACGCTGATGGGTATGGCCATTGACACTAAAACTCGCACACCTATTATTGGCAACAACCAAGGTGGGTTATCTGGCCCTGCAATTAAACCGATAGCCCTATTAAAAGTTCATCAAGTTTATCAAGTCAGCAAACAACACAGCGTTCCCATCATTGGTCAGGGTGGCATTACCACGGTTAACGATGCTATTGAGTTTATTATTGCGGGAGCTTCCACCGTTGGCATTGGAACTGCCTTGTTTTATGACCCGCTTATTTGTAATCAAATCAACAATGGCATCAGTCAATATTTAATTGACAATAACCTAGACAGTATTAGTGATTTAGTAGGTTCTCTAAACCTTAATTCAGCCATATCGCAATGCGATATCGGTACAAACAAATAAAAACTTATGAATCCAGACTACAATGCTCAGTCCATTGAGGAGCAGGCCCAGCAATATTGGCTAGACAATCAGTCTTTTCAAGTTGTGGAAGATAATACCAAAGAAAAATTTTATTGTCTTTCAATGTTTCCATACCCTTCAGGCCGCCTGCACATGGGTCATGTACGCAACTACAGCATTGGCGATGTTATTTCTCGCTACCAGAAAATGCGAGGCAAGAACGTTATGCAGCCGATTGGCTGGGATGCCTTTGGATTGCCCGCTGAAAACGCCGCCTTAAAAAACAAAGTTCCGCCCGCTAAGTGGACATACGAAAACATCAGTTACATGAAAACCAATTAATCAAACTGGGTTTTGGTTATGACTGGTCGCGTGAAATTGCCACCTGCCATCCAAAATACTACCGCTGGGAACAATGGCTATTTGTGAAGTTATTTGAAAAAGGCTTGGTTTATAAGAAAAATGCGATTGTTAATTGGGATCCTGTTGATCAGACGGTACTGGCCAACGAACAAGTTATTGATGGGCGCGGTTGGCGCTCAGATGCCCTGATTGAGAAAAAAGAAATCTCTCAATGGTTCATGAGAATTACCGATTATGCCGATGAATTGCTAGACTCATTAGATGAATTAAATGGCTGGCCGGATGCGGTTAAAACCATGCAAAAAAATTGGATTGGTAAGTCCGTCGGCTTGGAAATTGACTTTACTAGGCAAGACTCAAATGCTCTCAGAGTCTACACCACACGCCCAGATACGTTAATGGGTGTTACTTATTTAGCCGTTGCTGCAGAACACCCTTTAGCGTTTCAAGCAGGTGAAAATAATGCTGAAATTCAAGCTTTTATTGATGAATGCAAAACCATGGAAACCACCGAAGCTGCGATGGAGACCATGGAGAAAAAAGGCGTTGATTCGGGACTTAAATGCACACACCCAATTACAGGGGAGAAGGTTTCAATTTGGATTGCCAACTTCGTACTCATGGGCTACGGCACAGGTGCAGTCATGAGTGTACCAGCCCATGACGAACGAGATTTTGAATTTGCTAAGAAGTACGGTATTTCGATCAAAAGTGTGATCAAGCCTAAAGATCAAGCACTTGATCTTGATGATGGTGCTTACACTGATAAAGGTATATTATTTAACTCGGGCGAATTTGATGGGATGGACTTCTCTCAAGCCTTTGACGCTATTGCACAAGCTTTAAGTGAAAAACAATTGGGTGAAAAACAAACCAATTATCGTTTGCGTGATTGGGGTGTTTCTAGGCAGCGTTATTGGGGCTGCCCCATTCCGATCGTCAACTGTTCAAAATGTGGTTCGGTAGCCGTACCAGAGCAAGACTTGCCAGTCATCCTACCTGAAGAGGTGGCGTTTGATGGCGTGGGCTCGCCGATTAAAAAAATGCCAGAATTTTACCAAACCACTTGTCCAAATTGCGGCGGTGAGGCTGAACGTGAAACCGATACCTTTGATACTTTTTTCGAGTCTTCTTGGTATTTTGCGCGTTACACTTGTAAAGACAACGACACCGCTATGTTAGATGATCGAGCCGATTATTGGCTAGCAAATGGTGGTGTTGATCAGTACATCGGCGGCATTGAACACGCAATTCTACACTTACTGTATGCGCGTTTTTTTAACAAACTGTTGCGTGATGAAGGCTTGATTAAATACAACGAACCCTTTAAAAATTTACTTACTCAAGGCATGGTACTTAAGGACGGCGCCAAAATGAGTAAATCTAAAGGCAATACCGTTGATCCACAAAAAATGATTGACAAATACGGCGCGGACACCGTGCGTTTATTTATTTTATTTGCTGCGCCGCCAACGCAAGACCTTGAATGGAGCGATTCTGGACTGGAAGGCTCCTAT
>JGI26271J51732_1000732_pt1 | contig 13530 bp, 10 predicted proteins | sample SaaInlV_110m_DNA_FD_51732 | JGI IMG/M metagenome (IMG submission 51732)
GATCCAGTATTCATGGCGATAAAAACAACAATAAGCCAGCCAGCTGCCATTATAAAATTACTCACCGGCCCGGCAATAGCCACCCAAAGCATATCCTGTTTGGGTGATCGAAGTGCACTGAAATTAACCGGCACAGGTTTGGCCCAACCAAAAACAAAGCCCGCTGTAAAATATAAAAAAGCCGGCACCACAATGGTGCCAACTAGATCAATATGCTTAATGGGATTGAGCGTTAGTCTGCCCATCATACGAGCACTATGATCTCCTAATAAAGAGGCAACCCAGCCGTGAGCAGTTTCATGCACAGTGATGGCAAACAACACAGGAATGGCATAAATTAATAGTGTCTGAATATCAATCATAATAAGGTCGCTCGGGTAAAATTAGCATAATTATTTAAAAGCACCAATTCATTTTATATGAAAACCACACAACTGTTAATTCCAACGCAAAAAGAAGCGCCGAATGATGCGCAAATTATCTCGCACCAATTAATGATCCGGTCCGGCCTTATTTCTAAGCTGGCTTCAGGCTTGTATTCGTATTTGCCCATGGGTGTAAGAGTGCTTAAAAAAGTTGAAAATATCATTCGTGAAGAAATGGATAAATCAGGCTCTCAAGAGGTGTTAATGCCAGTAACACAACCGGCAGAGCTTTGGCAAGAATCAGGCCGTTGGCACGAATATGGTCCAGAATTATTACGTTTTAATGATCGCCATGGCCGTGATTTTTGCCTAGGCCCGACACATGAAGAAGTTATTACCAATTTAGCCGCTCAGTATATTCGTAGTTATAAGCAGTTGCCAATGAGTTTTTACCAAGTTCAAACTAAATTCAGGGATGAAATTCGCCCTCGATTTGGCGTGATGCGCTCACGTGAATTTATCATGAAAGATGCCTATTCCTTTCATTTAGATCAGGATTCATTGCAACAAACATACGATTTAATGCACCAAACCTATTGTCGTATTTTTGATCGTCTAGGGCTTGATTATCGACCTGTGTTGGCAGATTCTGGCTCTATTGGTGGTGATGCTTCTCATGAGTTTCATGTGTTAGCGGATAGTGGCGAAGATGCAATTTGTTTTTCTGATGAATCGGGTTATGCCGCTAATATTGAAAAAGTTGCCTTTACCAAGCAAGCCCAAACTTGCACACCAACAGCACAACAAGAATCTGTTTTAACTAAGAAAAAAACCAGTATTGAACAAGTCTCTGAATTTTTGAAAGTAGAGCGTTCTCAGTGCATTAAAACATTAATTGTTAAAACAGCAGGCGGATTTAAGGCATTAGCCCTTCGCGGCGATCATGAGTTAAACGAAATTAAAGCGCATAATTTATTGGGTGAATTTGAACTGGCAACCGATGAAGAAATTAAGTCATTAGGCCTTAAAAAAGGATTTATTGGCATCAAAGGCTTAAGCATTGAGCTAATAGCTGACTATTCGGCCAGTATTTTATGTGATTTTGTTTGTGGTGCTAATGAGTGGGATCAGCATTTAATTGGCGCTAATTGGCAAGGTGTTGAGTTTGTTGAAGCTGATTTGCGTAATGCGCTTGAAGGTGATGAGTCTCCAGATGGACAAGGAAAATTAGTGATCAAACGTGGCATTGAAGTGGGCCATATTTTTCAATTGGGCGATAAGTATTCTAAAGCTATGAAAGCTAACGTGATTGGCGAATCTGGCAAAGCGGTAACCACCACTATGGGCTGTTACGGTATCGGAGTTACGCGTGTGATTGCAGCAGCTATTGAGCAAAATTATGATGATCGTGGTATTATTTTTCCCGAAGCCATTGCGCCGTTCCAAGTGGTCATCGTACCGATTAATTACAACAAATCAACTCGAGTGAAAGACTTGGCCGATAGTTTATATCAACAGTGTCTAGAAGCGGGCATTGAGGTGTTACTAGATGACCGTAAAGAGCGAGCTGGTATTATGTTTGCAGATTCTGAATTGTTAGGCATTCCACATAGAATGGTGCTGAGTGATACGCATGCAGATAATGGCAATGTTGAGTACAAGGCGAGAAATCGTGCTGATAAAATTGAAGTTGTCTACAGTGAGGCTTTGAGTTTTATTCAGTCTAAGTTAGCTTAATACTGAAGGATATATTATGACTTGGTGGCAACACATTATTCCCCAGCACGCTTTATCAAAGCTTATGTTTCGTTTTGCGCGTATTGAAAATGCTTGGATAAAAAACACTTTTACTCGCTGGATCATAAAATCTTATGGTGTTGATCTATCTGAAGCAGTGCGTGAGAATGTTGAAGATTATAAGCATTTTAATGATTTCTTTACTCGTGCACTTAAGCCTGGTGCGCGTGAAATTGGCTTGAGTGACATTGTGAGTCCTGTTGATGGAGTGGTTTCACAAGCTGACAATATTAGCCATGCAACAATTTTTCAGGCTAAAAATCATTACTATACGGTTTCAGCATTATTAGCTGGAGATTATCGCGCCGATCAGTTTGATGCGGGTCTGTTTGCCACAATATACCTGTCACCAAAAGACTATCATCGTATTCATATGCCTTATGATGGCAAGTTGATTTCTATGGATTATATTCCTGGCGACTTGTTTTCAGTGAATAAGGCAACTGTCGAAGGTGTGGATAATTTGTTTGCTAGAAATGAGCGAGTCGTGTGTTATTTTCAAACTCAATTCGGCTTATGTGCTTTTATTTTAGTAGGTGCTATTTTTGTTGGCTCTATGCAAACGGTTTGGGCAGGTCAAATTAACCCACCGTATCAAAAGCAAGTACAGCATTTTGATTATTCAGACCAAAATATTGAGCTCAAAAAAGGCGAAGAGATGGGGCGCTTTAATATGGGTTCGACCATTATAATGCTAATGCCAAATCAGAAAAACCTGTTAAATTTAAACCCCGGACAGGCAGTTCGAATGGGTGAATCTTTAATTTAGTTTAGTGAGTTTGACTAATTTAATTGCTTGATCAGAGATTTGTAAAATTTCAACTAAAATTTTTCCAATTTTTAGACTAACATCTCGCTTTGGAATGGTTTGTAATTCTTCCAAAATAAGGCCGTTTAGGGTTTTGGCTTTTGCACTCGGTAGCTGAACATTAAGGAGTGCGTTTAACTCTCGCACGCTAATTCTAGGATCAACCAGATAGCTTCCATCCTCTTGCAAACTAATCTCATCGATGCATTCATTTTGATTGGAGGTAAACTGCCCTACAATTTCTTCTAAGATATCCTCAAGCACAATCAACCCGCGAACCTCTCCATACTCATCAACAATTAAGCCTAAACGTCTTTTTTGAGTTTGAAAATGCTCAAGCTGATGTGCAAGAGAAGTGCCTTCAGGGACAAAGTAAGGAGATCGAACTAACGCCAAAACGTTGTCCATACTAAATTCTCCTTTAGCATAAAGGTTGACAATGTCACGCATATGTAGCACACCTGTAATGTTGTCACTAGAGCCGTCATAGGTAAGCAGGCGAGTATGTTGAATGCGCTCAAATTGCTTTAGGATTTCATCAGGTTTATTGATGTCAACACTGATAAGCTCATGTCTAGGAATCATAATGTCTTCAACTTTTACTTTTTCTAAATCAATGATGTTGAGCAGCATTTTTTGGTAATTTGAAGCAATAACAGGCTTGGCGTTACTCACCACCATGCGTAACTCTTCGGAGCTAATATCATCATTTTGTTGATGAGTATGAATGCCAAATAATTTTAGAATAAGAGTTGAAATTTGTGAAATAATCCAAACAAAGGGCTTAAAAAGTTTGATTAGTGCGCTAATAATAATAGAGGCTGGTAGGGCGACTTTTTCTGGATTTTTAGCGGCAAAAGTTTTTGGTGTGGTTTCAGCAAAAACCAAGATAACAAAGGTGAGTGCAAGTGATGCCAAGACAATAGAATCCTCTCCCCAAAGCTTAATAGCTAGAATGGTGGCAATACTGGAGGCAAAAATATTAACGAAGTTATTACCCAGTAAGATAGTGCCAATTAGATGGTCTGTGTCTTTTAATAAATGCTCAGTCCTTTTGGCATTTTTGTTGGTAGCGCTTAAAGCCTTTAGACGATAACGATTAATCGCCATCATCGACGTTTCAGTAGAAGAGAAAAAAGCAGAGACCAGTATCAAGCCAAAAAGCAGGACACTAAGCCAAAAAGTTGAAAGTGATTCCAATCAGTTGTGGTTTGGTTGAATAAGTTAAGGCTTAGTTTAATTTAAATGTTTAAAAGCATCAAGCCCTGGATAGATCGCTTTAGCACCTAATTGCTCTTCAATGCGCAAAAGACGATTGTATTTTGCCAATCGATCAGAGCGCGATAAAGAGCCAGTTTTGATTTGGCCGCAACCCGTTGCAACGGCTAAATCAGCAATGGTGGTATCTTCAGTTTCACCAGATCGGTGAGACATAACTGCTGTATAGCCTGCTGCATCAGCCATATCCATGGCTGCAAACGTTTCAGTAAGCGTACCAATCTGGTTAACCTTGATTAGGATAGAGTTGGCAATGTTGTTATCTATGCCTTGTTTTAAAATTTTGCTATTAGTTACAAATAAATCATCACCAACCAGTTGTACTTTGTCGCCTACTTTTTTAGTGAGTAAATCCCAACCTTCCCAGTCATTTTCATCCATACCATCTTCGATTGAAATAATAGGGTAGTTTTCAACCCAGTTGGCCAGGTAATCAACAAACTCTTGTGAAGTTAGGGATCTGTTTTCTGAAACAAGATTGTAAGTGCCATTTTTGTAAAATTCAGAACTGGCTGCATCAATACCGATAAAAATATCTTTTCCTGCTGTGTATCCAGCATTGGCAATTGCCTCTAAGATTACTTTAAGGGCATCTTCATTTGATGCAAGATCGGGTGCAAAGCCACCCTCGTCACCCACAGCTGTGTTCATGCCTTGAGCTTCTAAGACTGATTTTAAGTGATGGAATACTTCAGCGCCATAGCGTAGTGCTTCTTTAAAGCTTGGCGCGCCAGCAGGAATAATCATAAATTCTTGGATATCAACGCTATTATTAGCGTGCTCACCACCATTGATAATATTCATCATCGGCACAGGTAGCTGATAGTCATCACCTTGGTCAAGTGAATCATATAAAGGCTTGTGCTGTCTATTAGCGTTAGCATGTGCTGAAGCAAGTGATACAGCTAAAATGGCATTAGCACCCAATCTTGATTTTGTTTCAGTGCCGTCTAGGTCAATCATGGCTTGATCAATCTTGCTTAAATCTTCAATACCAAAACCAATAAGAGTTTCATTAATTTCAGTATTAACAAATTCTACTGCCTTTAAAACACCCTTGCCTAGGTAACGAGATTTGTCACCATCACGCAATTCTAAAGCCTCACGTTGACCTGTTGAAGCGCCAGAAGGCACCATAGCACTACCAATAGTGCCATCATCAAGAATAACATCTGCTTCAATGGTTGGGTTGCCTCTAGAGTCTAAGATTTCTCTTGCTTTGATTTGCTTAATTTTCACACTGATTCCTATTATTTTTATTCGAAGAATGATTTCATTTTACCAAAAAATGAGTCTGACTCAGGGTGATGTTTCTTGCCACATGAGTCAGAAAATTCCTCTAATAGTTGTTTTTGTTTTTTACTTAGGTTGACCGGTGTTTCCAATTTAACTTGGCAAATTAAATCACCTGTTCCACTACTACGAATAGCGGTAATACCTTTTCCTCGTAGTCTGAACTGTTTGCCAGTTTGAGTGCCAGCTGGAATTTTAATTTTTAATTTTCCGCTGAGTGTCGGTACTTCAATTGAGCCACCTAATGAAGCGGTTACAAAATCAATAGGCACCTCACAATACAAATCACTACCTTCACGTTGGAAGATTTCATGTGGTCTAACATGTACTTCTACGTACAAATCACCACTTTGACCCCCGCGAACACCGGCTTCACCTTCGCCGCTAAGACGAATACGGTTGCCCGTATCAACACCTGCTGGAATCTTGACCGATAACGTTTTTTGTTTGCGCACCACGCCTTGGCCACGACACGTGCCACACGGAGATTCAATTTTTTGACCTGTGCCAGAACAAGTCGGGCAAGGGCGTTGAACAGCAAAAAATCCTTGTTGCATTTGCACCTGTCCGGCGCCATGGCAAGTGCCACAAGTGTTAACACTGGTACCCGGTTTGGCGCCTGTGCCAGAACAAGTATCGCAAGTCTCATTTTTAGGAATGCGAATCTTAACTGTTGTGCCTTCGGCCGCTTCTTTTAGGTCAACTTCTAAGTCGTAGCGTAGATCAGAGCCACGATTGTCTGCTTGCTGATGGCCGCCGCCACCAAAAATATCGCCAAAAATATCGCCAAAACCACCGCCGCCAAAGCCGCCTCCACCACCAAATCCACCAGCGCCAGCACTACCATCAACACCTGCATGACCAAATTGGTCGTAAGCTTGACGTTTTTGCTCGTCTGAAAGAATGGCGTAAGCTTTTTGAATTTCTTTAAATTTTTCTTCAGCCGCTTCTTTATCGTCTGTATTCCGGTCAGGGTGATGTTTCATGGCCAAGCGNTTGTAAGCCTTTTTAATTTGCTTCTTATCTGCGCCTTTTTCAACACCTAGAACGTCATAATAATCTCTTTGTGACATAACTACCTTTTTATAAAGTTAAAAAACCTTCTTCAAATACTCAGATCTGAAGAAGGTTAGTGATTGATTTAGATCTTAAAGACTACTTGTCGTCTTTAACTTCTTCAAAGTCTGCATCAACCACATCATCGCCTGCATCCGTTGCTTGTGAAGCACCGCCGTCAGCTGATCCAGCTTTGGCTTGTGCTTTTTCAGCTAGAGGCTGTGCTTTTTCAGTTAACGCTTGTGATTTGGCATCAATAGCTTCCTTATCATCGCCTTTAACAGCTTCTTCAAGCTCGGTAATCGCTGCTTCAATTGAAGTTTTTTCATCTTCAGATACTTCTTCTTTAAGCTCTTCTAAGGTTTGCTTGGTAGAGTGGATTAAAGAATCTGCCATGTTTTTAGAAGTAACCAATTCTTGGAATTTTTTATCTTCATCTGCATGCGCTTCAGCATCTTTAATCATTTTTTCAACTTCTTCATCACTCAAGCCACTTGATGCCTTAATTGTGATTGATTGCTCTTTGCCAGTGTTTTTATCCTTAGCAGAAACATTCAAAATACCATCAGAGTCAATGTCTAGTGTTACTTCAATTTGAGGCGTTCCTTTAGGTGCTGCATCAATACCTTCTAGGTTGAATTGACCTAATGACTTATTGGCACTGGCAATTTCACGCTCACCTTGTAGCACATGAACCGTTACCGCAGATTGGTTATCAGCCGCTGTGGAAAAGGTTTGCGAAGCATTGGTAGGAATCGTTGTATTTTTTTCAATCAGTTTGGTCATTACTCCGCCCATGGTTTCAATACCTAGAGACAATGGAGTTACATCAAGTAATAATACGTCTTTAACGTCACCACCCAATACACCCGCTTGAATTGCAGCACCCATAGCAACTGCTTCATCAGGGTTTACGTCTTTCTTAGGTTCTTTGCCAAAGAAATCTTGTACCATTTTCGTTACCTTAGGCATACGCGTTTGACCACCTACTAAGATAACCTCGTCGATATCACTCGCTGAAAGATCTGCATCTTTAAGTGCAATTTTACAAGGCTCAATGGTGCGCTTTAAAAGATCATTAACCAACGACTCTAATTTTGCACGTGTGATTTTAATGTTTAGGTGTTTAGGGCCAGAAGCATCAGCCGTTACATACGGCAGGTTAACTTCGGTCTGCTCTGAAGAAGACAGTTCAATTTTAGCTTTTTCAGCCGCTTCTTTTAAGCGTTGTAAGGCCAGTGGGTCGTTAGTTAAATCCACACCTTGGTCTTTTTTGAATTCATCCACTAAATAACTGATGATGCGTTGGTCAAAATCCTCACCACCTAAGAAAGTGTCACCATTGGTTGAGAGTACTTCAAAGTGTTTTTCACCATCAATGTCCTCCATTTCAATGATGGATACGTCAAACGTACCACCGCCTAAGTCATACACGGCAACCGTCTTATCGCCTTTAACTTTATCGACACCATAAGCTAGCGCTGCTGCTGTTGGCTCGTTAATAATACGCTTAACCTCTAAACCAGCAATTTTGCCAGCATCTTTAGTGGCTTGACGTTGTGAGTCATTAAAGTAAGCAGGAACAGTGATGACTGCTTCGGTTACTTTTTCACCTAAATAATCTTCAGCCGTTTTCTTCATTTTTCCAATGACTTTAGCTGATATTTCTGGTGCGGCCATTTTCTTGCCGTTTACTTCAACCCAAGCATCGCCATTGTCTGCTTTGACAATTTTGTACGGCACTAAGTTAATGTCTTTTTGTACTGCCTTTTCATCAAAACGACGGCCAATCAGACGCTTGATGGCGTATAAAGTATTTTCAGGATTAGTAACCGCTTGGCGTTTTGCNGGTTGTCCTACTAAGATTTCTTCACTGTCTTTTGGATAAGCAATGACGGATGGGGTAGTACGATCACCCTCAGAATTTTCAATAATTTTAACACTACCACCGTCCATAATGGCTACGCATGAATTGGTTGTTCCTAAGTCGATACCGATAATTTTTCCCATTTTTTTTAACTCCTTGTATTAGATATACCTCCTATATAGGGATGGTCATTTTTTTTTCAAGGATTATTAACGAAAAAACTCTTTAGAGTGAGTCTTTTAGCAGTTTTTCGACTGATTTCGGCACAAAGGCACTGATATCACCACCAAGAGACAGAATCTCACGTACCAGTGAGGATGAAATATTGGCGTACTGTTCGGCAGGGGTCATGAACAGAGTTTCAATATTAGGATTAAGGTGTTTGTTCATACCCGATAGCTGAAATTCGTACTCAAAATCACTAACAGCACGTAGTCCGCGTAGAATTACCTGGGCATTTTGTGCACTCGCAAAATCCACTAATAGAGTATTAAAACTAAGTATTTCAATGTTATCGATTTCCTTGAGCGCGGTTTTTGCAGCAACCAATCTTTGGTCAATGTTCAAAAACGAAGGTTTCTTGCTGTTTTGGGTAATGCCAATAATAACCTTATCAAACAATTTACTTGCACGGCGAATCAAATCAATGTGGCCATTGGTGATTGGATCAAATGAGCCGGGATAAATTGCAACTTTTTTCATAATATTTCAATTAAACAATAATGCACTTGTCCTGAGTGTTTTTGTTTGCTGATTTTGATTTTTTGTGAAAAAAATTCAGCCACTTCACTTTCAAGCATTTCAACTTCAGATTCTATATAGATTTTGCTGTTTGGGGCGACAAAATTACCTTTTGAAAGTGCTTTTAGGGCTTTTGGTAGGATATTTTGATGAAAGGGCGGGTCTAGAAAGATAAAATCGAAGGTTTCATCACTTTTTTGGTCTAAAAATTTCAACGCATCTTGGTTGAAAAGGTGAATTTTGTCTGATTTTAATAATTTCCGATTTTTTTCCAGACTTTGAAAGGCTTTTAAATCTTTTTCAACGCTAACGACTTGTTTGGCGCCACGAGATAAGGCCTCAAAACTGAGTGCACCACTGCCAGAAAATAAATCCAGATAAGTTTTGTTATGGGCTTCGAATTGGATCCAGTTGAATAAGGTCTCTCTGACTTTTCCCGGTGTGGGTCTTAAGCCTTGGGCATCGGGGAAACTAAATTTTCTGCCCCGGTATCCCCCTGCTATAATTTGAAAAGTGTTGGTGTTGCTCAAATCCTATTTTTTATAGGCATCAAACGATTCTTGCAATTCTTTCTTGGCTTCTTCAGCATCACCCCAGCCATCGATTTCAACCCATTTACCTTCATCAAGATCTTTGTAGTAGGTAAAGAAATGTTCGATCTGATCTTTAAGTGTAGCGCCAACATCATCAATGCATTTAATGTCATGATAAGATTTGCACAGTTTATCGGTTGGTACGGCTAAGATTTTTGAATCCTTGCCTGCTTCGTCCGTCATGCGTAAGACGCCAATTGGGCGCACGGTGATCACTGAGTCGTGGATTAGCGGGTAAGGTGTAATTACTAATACATCAGCTGGATCACCATCATCTGCTAGAGTTTCCGGTACAAAGCCATAGTTGCACGGATAGAACATCGGTGTGGAGATAAAACGATCCACAAACATGGCACCAGTTTCTTTATCAATCTCGTATTTGACTGGTGATGACATTGCCGGTATTTCAATAATAACGTTGACTTCTTCAGGGATGTTGCCTGCTGAAACAGGCTTTAAACTATTTTGCATTTTCTAATTCCTCTTTTAAAATTTGATAACGCCAACCGCTTAAAAAAATAACCGAGCGATTACCGCGAATAAAACTCAATAACGACTTGCCATTGGCAATGATCTTATCATCTAGATTATACTGATTTGCTATTTTTTGTATCAGTTTTTGTAATTCATTTTTTTTGGATTTTTCAGTTTTTGTTACTATTTTGTTTTTTTCAACATTTATGCTCATCGAGTTAATGTGTGGGTGATGACCAAGAAATTCATTGAACAGGCTGTTTGTTTTCCCTGAAAGCTTATCTTTTCCCAATGTGTAACTGATTAACTTATCATCTGATAAGATCCATTTTCTGGGTTTATTTTTTTTCTTTGCCTGGTACTCCCTCCATGCCGATAACTGTGCAGCTTTGAGTTGATATTTTTTAGCCAGACGTGAAAAACCTTTTACTCTTTGCCAAGCTTCCTTAATGTCTGGGTTGTAAAGGTTAATGTCAAGCAATGATTTGCCTTCTTCCTCAATCCAAGTGGATTTTTCTTCCACTTCTAGTTGGGCTTTTAGTTGGTGGTAGTTTTTAAGTAAATAGCGCACATCATCAAGTGCATATTCAATGGCCTCATCGGGCAGAGGGCGAATGGTCCAGTCCAGTCTTGTGTAAGCTTTTTCCAAGTGTACGTTTTGCAATGATTCAGTCAACGCTTGGTAAGAAATCTGGGCAGGGTAATTGACCAAACTGGCGGCAATTTGAGTGTCGAATAATTGTTTTGGTAGTTGTTTGGATAAGTAATGCAACGCCTCAATATCTTGTCGAGCAGAGTGCACGATCCACAAACAATCGTCTTGATAAAGTTTGTCGAACAAAGGGTTTAAGTCATCCAAGGCCAACACATCAATGCAATCCGTGTTTTTTTTAGTGGCTATTTGCACTAAGCACAGCACTGGGTAATAGGTATTAACGCGTTTGAATTCCGTGTCAATCGCCAGTTCAGTTTCATCTTTGATTGAATGTAGAAAATCGCGCAGTTGTGTTGGTGTTTGTATCATTGTTGTATTTTAGCAACAATTAATGATAACGGTATATTTTTTATGAGATAATCGGTCTAAAATAATAATAACACTAACTGATTAGCGAATGATTTTCAATCGAGTTTTCAAACTAAAAAACAATCTACCTGCTTGGTTTTGGCTAGGCGTGTTTTTGATTTCGATTTCGGTACGTTTTATCTAGGTCTTAATCCTAAGTTTATTACGCAGTACTGGCAAGCCTTAGTTGCTTACAACGTAACTTTAAGCTTGCTTGCAGTGTTTTATATTTCAAGTAACGTTAGGCACCTAAAGCAGGACCTTAAAGCCAATGTTATTGGTTCAAGGTTTACTTGGTCTTTTATTAAAATTGTACCAATCTTGGTGATTGTACCTGTCTTGTCTTTTTATCTGTTTTCTTTTCAGTCCATTCAAGAAAATGTTAGGAGTTCAGAAAAAACATTTGAAGAGTTTAATGCTGGCTTTATTCAGCAAGTCGATGGTTTGTATCAGGGCATTCAAGAAGTAAGGGATGATCGTTACACCGGTCACTCTAAAGGCTTATTGGACATTATTATTTCTTATGGTAATTTTCAAAAAGATTCGAAAAATTACAAAAAAGATATGAAAGTCTTTCTTGATGGCCTGATTGATGGAGGTTGGGCGTGTCAAATAAGCTTGTTTGATTCAAAGGAAGAATTGGTTGCTAAAACTGCAGACATTGAAAGCTGTGGCTCAATTGAAGATCAGTCGTTACCAAAAGACCAGACTTATACAATTAACGAGGATGAGACAACGAACGTTATTCAAGTTAAGATGTCATCAAGATACATTGCCAGAGCACCAATAAAAGAATTTTTTGTGATTGATGTTATGTACACAACGGATCCGGGTTTATTGAGTTTTTTACGTCAAGTAAGAGCATTCAGCAATAGAACAAAAACAATTACATTTTCTGCTAATACAGCCGTTACTCAAAAACGTTTTTTGATTGATTTTTCATCCACCGTATTGCTGGCAATTTTGAGCGTATTGATGATTGTTTTTCGAATGATGAATCATTTAATGAAGCCTTTGCATAATTTGTCGTTAGCCACAAGGGAGATCTCAAGGGGTAATTACGACGTAACGGTCGATATTCATGAAGAAAACAAAGACATGCAAGAACTGATTAAACACTTTAATCAAATGTCCAGACAAATTAAAACTTCTCGCGAGGGTTTGGATACACACAACTTGTACTTAGAAACCATTTTGAAGTATTCTTATGGTGTGATTGGTCTTGATCAAAAAAGAAGAATTCAGTTGATTAATCCGGTGATTGGTAAGATGCTGAACATTAATAATGAAAAGAAATTCATTGGCAAACTTTGCGGTACTATCTCTGCTAAATACAATTATCTTAAGCCTTTGTTTGAATTGACGGCGGATAAGTTTAAACAAAACTTAGGTGAATGGGAAGAACAAATTGAACTCTCGTTACCCAATAAACACATTCTTCTAACTTGCCAAGGAACGGCATTAGATACCCAGGATAAAACATTGGGCTATGTGATTATCATTAAAGACATCTCTCAACTTCACAGGGCGCAGAAAAAAGCGGCTTGGGGTGAAGTGGCGATTCGAATGGCACATGAAATTAAAAACCCACTTACTCCAATTTTGTTGTCTGCTCAGCGACTTCGAAATAAGTTTTTAGATACGCTCAAGGGTAAGGATTTGGAAATTATTGATAAAACCACCCATACCATTATTGAACAAGTTAAGTCGATGGATACAATGGTTAGCGCGTTTGCGGAGTACGCCAACACGCCTCAGATTGAAAGAAGACCTTGTGACTTAAATACGATAATCTATCAATCGGCTGAACTTTACAATGCACAAAGCAACGTCAGTATTGAGTTTGATTTATCAGGTGATATCCCAGAGTTATTGTTGGATGCAAATAGCATTTCCAGAGTGTTGATTAATTTGGTTAAAAATTCAACTGAATCCGCTGAAGATGAGCATAACTTAGTGGTTAAGATTGTTTCTCAATATTTAGAATCTGAGGGTATAGTGCGTTTAAGTATTCAGGATGATGGTCATGGTTTTGATNGAGATGTGATTGACCGAGTGTTTGAGCCTTACGTAACCACTAAAGTTAAAGGTAGNGGTTTAGGCATGGCCATTGTGCAAAATATTATCGAGCAACACGATGGGCGAATTTTTGCAGGTAACGTTGAACCGCACGGTGCAATTGTTACCATAGAATT
>JGI26271J51732_1000772_pt1 | contig 13103 bp, 12 predicted proteins | sample SaaInlV_110m_DNA_FD_51732 | JGI IMG/M metagenome (IMG submission 51732)
CTTTTCAAATTTAATTTCTAAATTACGCTTCATTAATCCTAGAAAATTACGATATGCGTTAATTTTTTCTTCACTGCCGACCGTGGCAACTGAGTCTTCAAAATCAATAATAGTTGTTAATGCTGACTCCAAAATTACATCTTTAATGCCTTGGGTTTCTGGATTAATCACAAGCTCAATATGTAAATTATGATGCTGGATTAAAATACTTTGGTCAGTGCTGCCCACAAAACTTTGTGAATTTTTTAGCGGCGTTGTGCGGCCATTCTCTAATGTAAATATTGGAGCTGATTGAGTGTTAATTGCAACAACTTGAGCATAAGATCCATCCGCTAACGGTGCAGCCTCATCTAAAAAAGTATTTGCCCAATCAATTACTTTAGTGGCGCGCTTAGAACCTTGGATTTCTCTATCGATAATATCACTACCGTATAAGGCATCATACAAGCTTCCCCAACGCGCATTAAGCGCGTTAAGGGCGAATCGTGCACTAGAAATAGGCACTACCAATTGAGGACCTGCAATGCTGGAGATCTCATCATCCACTTGATCTAATTCAAGCTTAAATGGGGCTGGCTTGGGTAGTAAATAGCCAATATCTTGTAAAAGTTTTTTATAGGTATTTAAATCAAATGCTCCTATACTTTCCTGATGCCATTGATCAATTTGAGATTGCATTTTGTCACGCTGCAGTAATAAATCTTGATTTTGTTGCGCTAGTTCGGAAACAATGGTTAATAATTTAGGGAAAAATTCATCCGCCTTGATGTTTAAACCTGGGGAAACCTCCTGTTCTATAAATTGATATAGACTGCGATTAACTTGAAAACCTGATATATTTTGATACCCATCCTCTAACATGATACTAACTCCTTAACAACAATAATGCCATCTTGATCGGCATATAAATAATCTCCAGGGATAAAATTTACTCCAGAAAAACATAGAGTAAGACCAACCTCTCCCAAACCCTTCTTAATACTTTTTAATGGGTGCGTACCTAGTGCACGCACGCCAATTGGCATCTCATTAATCATCTCAGAATCTCTGATCAAACCATAAATAATTACCCCAGACCAATTATTCTTAACTGCTTTAGCAGCCAGCTGATCTCCCAACATAGCGCAACGCTTTGAGCCGCCAGCATCCACCACCAAAACTCGACCTTGGCCATTTGTATCAAGCACCTCTCTAACAAGGGAGTTATCCTCAAAACACTTAATAGTATGAATGGCGCCAAAAAAATCTACCTCAGCGCCATAACAATTATAAGTTGGCTCTACGTACTGTACATTAGGGTGTAGTTGGTCTGATATATCGCTAGTTTTTTGCATAAGAGCTAAGCCGATTGTGAATAAATTTGCGACATTCGATACCGCTGTCGATAAGGATAATAATTATTAATATTACCTTGTTTGATATTGTCTTGTACTGACTTCCAGTAATCAGCGCTCAATAGTTTTTCATAAGATTTTGAGAAAATTTTCTTACTGTCATTTTGACTAAACATAAACAACTTGAATTCTTCTGGAAAAACATCATCTGGGCCTACGTAATACCAAGGTTCAGCAGCCATCTCATCCTCTTCATGTCTGGCTTCTGGAATCTTTCTAAATACAGGCNGATCCATGGTGGTAATCTCATCATAATCATAAAATACAACTCGCTTTTGACGAGTTACACCAAAATTCTTAGTCAGCATATCACCTGGAAAGATATCAGCATTAATTAGCTCGTCAATAGCTCTACCATAGTCATTAACAATATGCTTTAGATCATCCTTGTTTTGCGTATCTTTAATGTACAAATCAAGCGGAATCATTTTATTTTCCATGTATAAATGTTTGATAATCAATAAATNGCCCTCGATGGTAACACTGGAGCCGACTTTATTTTTTAACTCTTTAATCAGTTCTTCATCTAAATCACGAATTGGAAATGCAACATTGGAAAACTCCCATGTATCTGCCAGGCGACCTACTTTACGATGATTTTTGACGTAAAAATACTTATCCTTAACCTGTTGTTTAGTAGCNGTTTTTGGTGGAGCAAAGTTATCGTTAATTACCTTGAAAACATAAGGAAACATAGGAAATGTAAAAACAGTCATCACCATGCCTTTAATACCTGGGGCAATAATAAGCTTTTCACCAGTACTACGTGAATACTTTAAAAATCTTCGATATAATAAAGTTTTTCCATGCTTATGAAGTCCAATAGAACTATAGAGCTCAGCTTTGGTTTTACCTGGAAGAATGGCTTTTAAAAAATCAACAACCGCCGCAGGATAGTCAGTATCAACAAAGAAATATGATCTGGAAAAGCTAAAAACAATCGAAATGTTATCAACATCAGTCAGAAGCACATCGACATGTATCCCCGTTTTTTCATCATTTAACAAGGCGATTAAAACCGGGCAAACCAGATTGTTTTTTAATACAACCTGGCCTACAATATAGGCAGCCTTTCTCCTGAAAAAAGTACTTTTAACCAGTTGTAATTCAAAACTTTCATCTTCAGATAAATCTAACTGCTTAACAAATTGCTCTTTTAAACGTAGCACATCACGCGCCAAATCTTGATAAGATGTTGTGAAGTTCAACTCAGTAAGAACCCCTTGCAGGGTTTGTTCTAGCTGATCAGTTTTAATATAATGGCTATCAATAACTGGATCATCCATATCAATAAACGTAGTTGATATGGATGGCTTAACAAAGATAAAGTTATTGTTATAAAAGCGCTTATCAAACAATAGACAGAACACTGAATTGTAAAACGTTTCAGCCAGTTCTGGTTGCTTGTAATTTGACGTTAGATTGATATAAGCAAGCTTGGTATTAATCCAAACTTGTTCATCAAACATGTCAGTAATTAGCTCTTTTTTAAGTTCGAGACAGAATTTCTTAACCTGCTTATCATAAAAATAAAGGCGCGCCTTATAATCATCCAGTAATTGTTGCCATTCACAATAATCAAATCGAGATTTAGCTTGCACAGAGGCCTGTTGAAAAACACAATAATGCTTCTCAAAACCTGCCAATATTTTTCTGGAAGTAGACTCAGGTAGACTGCTTGGTTGAGTTCTCATTTCCATCATATTACTTCATAAAGTCGTTAGCTTATACATAGTATAAACCAACTGCCTTTATAAAAAAATATCAAGATTTAGAATTGCTCTTCCTCAGTCGAACCAGTCAATGCAGTTACTGAAGATGCACCACCCTGAATAACAGTTGTTACATCATCAAAGTAACCTGCACCCACTTCTTGCTGGTGCGCTACAAAAGTATAGCCTTTTTCAGCTGCTGCAAATTCTGGCTCTTGCACCTTCTCTACGTAATGCTTCATACCTTCACCTTGAGCATATTCATGCGCTAAGTCAAACATGTTGTACCACATGTTATGAATACCCGCTAAGGTAATGAACTGATACTTGTAGCCCATTGCTGCAATATCCTCTTGGAAAGAAGCGATTTGAGAATCGGTTAAGTTTTTCTTCCAATTGAACGATGGTGAACAGTTGTAAGACAATATCTGATTTGGATTTTCAGCTAAAACTGCTTCTGCAAACTCTCTGCAAAACCTAAATCAGGCTTACCAGTTTCGCACCAAACTAAGTCTGCATATGGTGCATAAGAAACACCACGAGAAATCGCTTGATCAAGTCCATTTTTAACAACGTAGAAACCTTCTGGTGTACGCTCTCCAGTAACAAATGGCTCATCAATTGGATCTACGTCTGAAGTGATTAATGTTGCTGCTTCTGCATCTGTACGTGCTAGTAGTACTGTTGGTACGCCCATCACATCAGAGGCTAATCTTGCAGCATTTAATTTTTGAATTGCATCTTGAGTTGGCACTAATACCTTACCACCCATGTGGCCACATTTCTTAACAGAAGCCAATTGATCCTCAAAATGCACGCCTGCTGCACCAGCAGTAATCATATTCTTCATTAATTCATAAGCGTTTAATACACCGCCAAAACCAGCTTCAGCATCTGCAACGATTGGTAAGAAATGATCAACATATCCCTTATCTCCAGCATTAATACCTTTAGCATGCTGAATCTCATCTGCACGTTTAAATGTGTTATTGATACGACGAACCATCGTTGGCACTGAATCATAAGCATACAAAGATTGGTCCGGATACATAGTCTCTGATGTATTACCATCAGCAGCTACTTGCCAACCTGATAAATAAATAGCTTCAATACCTGCTTTAGCTTGCTGCATTGCTTGTCCAGCAGTAATAGCACCCATACAGTTAACGTAACCTTTTTTAGAGCTACCGTTAATTAGGTCCATAATTGATCAGCACCATCTTTAGCATGTGTGTGCTCAATTTGCTTAGATCCACGTAGTCGTACAACATCTTCAGCGCTATAGTCACGCTTTACATCTTTCCAGCGTGAGTTTTCAGCCCAGTCTTTTTCTAATGCTTGAATTTGTTCTTGTCTATTCATTGTATTTCTCCTCATATGGATTATTAATTAATTACTTTACTTACTTGGTGTGAATAATGATACTTATTTTTTTATGTTTTTTCATAATATAATATATCTATTTCACAATATGAATAAATAGACTAGTTTTTATAAATATTTCGCCATATAAAAAAATTATTCCGTAATATAACGTGAAATTCTATAATGCGAAAAAAAATTATGTCAACAGACTTAACTAGTTCAGAAAAAAAGGTAACAGCAATTGAGAAGAGCTTAATCATTCTATCCATTTTTTCTATGGAAAGACCTTCCTTAAGTCTAAAAGAAATTTGCGATCAAGTAGGTTTTAATGCATCAACCACTTACCGGATTTTGCACACCTTATCAGAATACGGCTACGTTATTAGAACGGTGGACAAGAACTATTGCATTGGNACAACACCCTTATCTTTAAGCGCCATCTATCAAAAAACAAATCAGCTCACTCAAATTAGCCCTTTGGTTGATCATATTAGAGATATATGTAATGAAACTGCCTCTTTTTACATTCAACAAGACAACGAAAGGATTTGTCTGTATCGCGCGCATTCTCGCGATATGATCAGACACAATATCGATGTTGGAACTCAATTAGAACTTAATCGAGGTGCTTCTGGCAGGGTGATATTAGCCTACGGTAGACGCCTTCAAGATAAAAGTGGGTTTTTTAAAAATATTCGTGACAAAGGCTACTATCTTTCAATAAATGAGCACAATGCTGCTTTATTTTCTATTTCAAAGCCAATTTTGTCTGAAAGCGGTCAATTTATTGGTGCGCTGACTATTTCTGGCCCTATTAGTCGTTTTAACGAGGAAAGAAAACAGGGTTTTTTAGATTTATTAACGAAACAAATTAATCAAATCAAAATTCCTTAGAAAATTTTAGAGATATTCAACACTTAAAATTTCATAAACAATATCGCCTCTCGGGGCTTTAACTGTCACTTCATCGCCTTCTTCATTACCCATGAGGGCACTAGCAATAGGTGAGTGACAAGAGATTTTATTCCGATCAATATCAGCCTCATCTTCGCCCACTATTTGATAAGTAATCTCACTATCGTCTTCGATATTTAATAGGCATACGGTAGTACCAAATACACAACGACCGTTTTGATTGAGCTTAGTAACATCAATCACCTGCATGCGAGAAAGTTTAGATTCAACTTCTTTAATTCGCCCCTCAATAAAACCTTGCTCTTCTTTTGCGGCGTGATACTCGGCATTTTCTTTTAAATCTCCATGGGCACGTGCAGTTGCAATTTCCTCAACAATTCGTGGACGCTCAATATCTTTAAGATTTAAAAGTTCAGCTTCCAGTGCTTTTGCACCATCGACTGTCATTGGGATACTATCCATGCCAATTACTCCTTAACTATTTAGAGATTGTACAGTTCTTACCGTAATCTCTTCTTGCGTTTTCAATCCATCAAGCATGGCGAATGCCGCTGCAACGGTTGTGGTGAATGGCACTTTATGTACTAATGCTTGACAGCGAATAGCGGCCGCATCTTCAACACCTTGGGTATCTTCGGTGGAGTTGATAATTAAATCAATAGCATCGTTTTTAATCATATCAACAATATGTGGAGATCCTTCGGAAACCTTGTTAACCATTTCACAATCCAAACCAGCATCGATTAATGTGTCTCGATTACTACGAGTGGCCACTAATTTAAACCCCTGTTGAGATAATTTTTCACCCAGACCAACCAAATCATCACGATCCAGTCGTCGAAGACTAACAAAAACAGTGCCATTTTCAGGCGCTCGCGACCCTGCTGCTAATTGTGCTTTATCAAAAGCAGAGGCAAAATCATCGCCAATGCCCATAACTTCGCCAGTTGAGCGCATTTCTGGTCCTAAAATTGGATCAACACCCAAGAATTTATTAAATGGGAACACCGCCTCTTTGACGCTGTAATGCTTAGGAATGATTTCTTGTGTAAAGTTAAGACTCTTAAGTGTTTGACCCGACATAACCCTTGCAGCAATATTAGCCAGTGGCGCGCTAATCGCTTTAGAAACAAAGGGCACAGTACGTGAAGCACGAGGATTAACTTCAATCACGTAAATTTCACCGTCTTGATAAGCCAACTGAGTATTCATTAAGCCGACAACATTTAGTGCTTTAGCCATCGCCACAACTTGTGCGCGCATCTTATCTAGAACATCAGCTTCTAAAGAATATGGTGGCAATGAACAGGCTGAATCTCCCGAATGAATACCCGCTTGCTCAATGTGTTGCATAATGCCGCCAATCACCACATCCTCACCATCAGAAATAACATCAATATCCACTTCAATTGCATGATCTAAAAACGAATCTAATAAGACGGGAGAATCATTTGAAACTTGTACTGCTGTATGCATATAGTGATCTAATGAGTCTTTATCGTAGACAATTTCCATAGCCCGACCACCTAACACATATGATGGACGCACAACTAATGGAAAACCNATAGCATCAGCGATATCTTGCGCCTGTTCAAGTGAGCGCGCTGTTCCATTTAGAGGTTGTTTTAAGTCTAGCTCTTGAAGCAAGGCAGAAAAACGNTCTCGATCTTCAGCTAAGTCAATTGCATCTGGGCTGGTGCCAATAATTGTTGCACCACTTTTCTCTAAAGCTTCTGCTAACTTAAGTGGTGTTTGACCGCCATAATGCACAATAATACCATCTGGATTTTCAATATCCACCACTGCAAGAACATCTTCCAAAGTGAGTGGTTCAAAATAAAGACGATCAGAAATGTCATAATCAGTTGAAACTGTCTCAGGGTTACAATTCACCATGATTGTCTCAAAACCATCTTCACGTAGCGCCAAAGAGGCGTGCACACAGCAATAATCAAATTCGATACCTTGACCAATTCGATTTGGACCGCCACCTAAAATCATGATTTTTTTCTTATCGGTAGGATTTGCCTCACACTGTTGCTGGTAAGTTGAATATAAATAAGCGGTTTGTGTATCAAATTCAGCGGCACAACTATCAACACGCTTAAAAACTGGCTTAATATTGAGCGCTTTACGGCGCTCACGCACAGAAGACTCGTTACAATTTAGTAGTTGTCCAAGTCGCGCATCCGAGAAACCCTTACGCTTTAGAGCGAACATATCATCTGCTGAAATATCCGTAAGGCTGGTGGCATTAATTTGCATTTCACTTGATACAATATCTTCAATTTGCGCCAAGAACCAAGGATCTACTTTAGATAAGTCAAACACCTCTTCTAAACTCATGCCCAGTCTAAAGGCATCAGCCAAATAAAAGATACGTTCACCGCGCGCAGTAATACATTCTGAACGAATTTTATTACGCGCATCATCTGCATTTAAATCCACAATCGGATCCAATCCAACCTTGTCTGTCTCAAGACCTCTTAAAGCTTTTTGCAATGACTCTTGGAAGGTTGAGCCCATGGCCATTACTTCACCCACTGATTTCATTTGCGTAGTTAGGCGATCATCCGCTTTCGGAAATTTTTCAAAAGCAAAGCGTGGAATTTTTGTAACTACATAATCAATACTTGGCTCAAATGAAGCAGGTGTTTTTCCGCCAGTAATATCATTATCAAGCTCATCAAGTGTATAGCCTACTGCCAATTTTGCTGCTACCTTAGCAATCGGAAATCCAGTTGCTTTTGAGGCCAGTGCTGATGAGCGCGAAACACGTGGATTCATTTCAATAATGGTTAAACGACCATTTTCAGGATTAAGAGCAAACTGCACGTTTGATCCGCCTGTGTCCACTCCAATTTCACGTAATACTGCTAAAGAAGCGTTACGCATCACCTGATATTCTTTATCCGTTAAAGTTTGAGCCGGCGCAACAGTAATAGAGTCCCCCGTATGCACGCCCATTGGATCAAAGTTCTCAATAGAACAAATAATAATACAATTATCTTTAGTGTCTCNTACCACCTCCATTTCAAATTCTTTCCAGCCTAAGATTGACTCTTCAACTAAAAGTTCATTGGTTGGCGAAAGATCCAGTCCGCGTTCACAAATTTCAACAAATTCATCTTTATTAAAAGCAATACCGCCACCCGATCCACCCATGGTGAATGATGGACGAATAACTGTTGGATAGCCTACTGTCTCTTGAATAACAAAAGCTTCTTCCAGNGTATGGGCGACTGCCGCTTTTGGCATATCTAGGCCAATTTTAAGCATAGCCTCACGGAATAAATCACGATCTTCAGCTTTATCAATCGCCTCTTTTTTGGCACCAATCATCTCAACACCGTGCTTTTCTAATACGCCATGACGCTCTAAATCGAGCGCACAATTAAGTGCTGTTTGCCCACCCATGGTTGGCAATAGCGCATCAGGCTTTTCGGTTTCAATAATCTTTTCAACTGTACGCCATTCGATAGGCTCAATATAAGTTGCATCCGCCATTTGCGGATCAGTCATAATGGTAGCTGGGTTNGAGTTAACTAGAATAACTCGGTAACCCTCTTCTCTTAGAGCTTTACAGGCTTGTGCGCCAGAATAGTCAAACTCACAGGCCTGCCCAATAACAATGGGTCCGGCACCAATAATTAAAATACTTTTTAGGTCTTGTCTTTTTGGCATACTTCTCTAGATATTAATTCTTTTTTTAAAATTCGTCTTCTTCAACTGGCAAATTGCCATCAAAAATATCAAACTTACGTTTTTGTAAATAAGAAGACCTCATGGCGATATAAGGATCGTCTGACTGATCTAATAAATCAGTTGCAGGCAGTAATTCAACCCTTTTATCAATAATGTTCATAGCGCTAGCACTAATAGAGCCTACATCATCCATCTCATTAACCAGATTTGCATCTGAAGTGAGGTCAACATATAAACCTGCACCATCTCTAAGAGTGGATGGCCCCATCAAAGGTAGCATAATATAAGGACCATTATCCACACCCCAAACAGCAAGCGTCTGTCCAAAATCTTCATTCTCAGTAGTTAAACTCATGTCAGTGGCAACATCAAATAACCCGTACAAACCAATGGTAGAGTTCACTACAACACGACCTAATGTAATGGCACCTTGCTCTATTTTAAATTGCAAAATTTGATTAGCCAGTGTTGACACATCACGTAAATTACCAAAAAAATGACTCACTCTGTTTTGTAAGAAATCCGGCGTATGGTCTTTATAAGCACGAGAAACTGGCTCTAATAAATTATCATCAACAGTTTCATTAAATTCATAGACCACTCTATTAACTTCCTCAAATGGGTCCACTTCCTCCGCCATTAGAATTGTGCTAAACATCAATAGTATCAAACTTACTAATAATTGTTTCATGAGTCCATCTCCTGAATAAATGTATCAAATAATCCACTTACGTCGTGTGGCCCAGGAGATGCCTCTGGATGCCCCTGGAAACTAAATGCTTTTTTATCCGCCACTCTAACACCTTGAATGGTGTCGTCAAATAATGAACGGTGAGTTACTTTTAAATGGCTCGGCATACTTTCTTCTGCTACTGCAAATCCATGATTCTGCGACGTAATCATAACCTGTTTAGACTCTAAATCTTGTACAGGATGGTTAGCACCATGATGACCAAACTTCATTTTTTCTGTCTTCGCACCACTTGCCAAGGCTAGTAGCTGATGCCCTAGACAAATACCAAAAATTGGCATATTTTTCTCTAGTAGTGCTTCAATATTGGCAATTGCATAATCGCATGGCTCAGGATCGCCCGGTCCATTGGATAAAAACACACCATCTGGATTCATTGCCAATACATCAGAAACTGGTGTTTGTGCATTAACCACTGTTAGATTGCAGCCACGATCTACTAACATTCTTAAGATGTTAGTTTTAACACCGTAATCATAAACCACTACTTTAAATTTAGAATTGAGTTCTGCAAATTCACCCGTTTCCAGAAAGTAAGAGCCCTTGTTGAATTGATACTGCTTAGTAGTTGAAACTACTTTAGCCAAATCTACATTCTTCAATCCAGCAAAAGACTGCGCTTTTTCAATAGCTTGTGCTTCATCAATATTATCACCGGCAACAATACAACCTTTAAGGGAGCCTTTCTCACGCAAATGACGTGTTAAAGCGCGTGTATCAATATCGCTAATGGCCACAATATTATTACTTTGCAAGTATTCATCTAATGGCATGGTATTGCGCCAATTACTATGTAGAAGTGGCAGGTCACGAATGATTAGTCCAGCCGCATAAACTTTAGAAGACTCTTCATCAACTTCATTTGTACCAGTATTACCGATATGAGGATAAGTGAGCGCAACAATTTGTTGGGTATAAGAGGGGTCGGTCAGAATTTCTTGATAACCCGTCATTGAAGTGTTAAACACCACTTCACCTAATGTTTCTCCGGCACTGCCAATTGATTTTCCGTAAAAAATCTGACCATCTTCTAATGCTAATAAGGCAACTTGTGACACCGGATACTCCTGAATGAAAAACTTCGGGAATTTTACCATATTGTCTTAACCTTCTGAAAGGCAAATATACAAATACAAGGGGTATAATTAATCACAAATCAAATAATGAAAAAAGAACAATATTATGGAAATTACAGTAGACAATATTAAGTGTGGTGGTTGCGCCGGATCTATTACCAAAAAATTAACCGCCACCTTTGGCACGGACAAAATTAACGTAAATATCGAGAAAGGTATAATTAACATTAATCTTGATAACTCTAAAAAAGACGAGCTGTCCAAAGTATTGCTAGATTTGGGTTACCCGGAAATAGACTCAGTACATGGCTTTGACTCGGCCAAAGCCAAAGCAAAATCTTTTGTTTCTTGTGCAATTGGAAAAATGGATCAATGATTGTAACTGTTAATGGTCAAGCGTTAAAGATAGATAATTCAGCCACAGCTAAAGATCTAATTAGTCAATTGAATTTTCAAGATCAGCGTATTGCCTTAGAGGTAAACGAATCCATTATTCCAAAATCTGAACATCAGAATTTGAATTAAACGAGAATGATCAAATTGAAATTATTAAAGCTGTTGGTGGTGGTTAAACAAACCAAGCTTTTGGCATTTCATCAACGCCCAAAGGCTTAACACTAAGACTTTGGGTAACGCCAGCATTTAATTTAACTTCAACTTGTACACTTTCTTGCTCACGGCCTTGGGAATAACGTGCCAAAACTTGTGCAGCAACCTTTAGATCTTCCTGGTTGGGTTCACCATCAATTAAGGCAATCGGACCATTGCAACTAGTTGGATATAAATTAGCATACTGATTTCGATATCCTTCTAAAAATTTAACTTCACCCTCTTCTCTGGCTACAATCATTTTAAAGCGCTGATTAGGGCGAATATGACGACCCACCTTTAACATCATTAAATCATCAAGTTGGTAATCGCGATTACCACGGGACTGCCACATATCAACCAATTTATCAGAATATTGTTTATCTGTTAAAAAGCAACATCCTCCTGCAGGAGTGGCATAATCATCGAATCCGTACTCCTTAGCTAAAGCCATTTGTGGCTTACGTGTACGCCCTGAAAAATCAAGCAATTGCTCACGATCAACCCAGCCCTCTTTCTCAGCTTTAGTTTCAGGTAAGTGTTTTGCGCACAACGGACGTAATAATAAGTCATCTGCGCCTGATTCCTCTTGCACAACAGGCATTGTATCTTTACGCTGAGACATTGGGCGTTGACCCATTACTTCGCCAGTGATAATAAAGTCGAAGTCATTTTCCTCCATCCATTGCTTAGCTTTTTTCACCATAAAGCCTTTGCAATCTAGGCACGGATTCATATTCTTACCGTAGCCATGCTTTGGATTTAATAGTACATCTCGGTATTCTTCAATTACATCAATAATATGAAGTTTGATCCCCAGCTGTTCGGCCACCCAAAGTGCATTGTTACGTTTTGGCTTGTCACTTTTTTGCTTACGAATGGCATGTGTATGACCTTCAACGCAAAATCCAGTAAAAAAATTAATACCTTCAACGTGGATACCTTGGTCAATTAACAGCTTGGTACTAAGCAAAGAATCTAGTCCTCCTGAGATTAGAGAAACTGCTTTAATTTGTTTTTTATTTGTCATAATTATTCTTATTTACGTTGGCCACTAACACAACACCATTCATCTTTTTTTGAAACTTTTAAATCCGTAAAAAACTCGCCATAAGTCTCAAGAATCATTGGCAGTTGCTTTTCCATGATGCCTGAGAGTGCAATACGCCCATTAGCTTTAACTAAATTGGAAAAATGCTTACATAGACTGACTAATGGATTGGCCAAAATATTGGCGATTAACAAATCAACTGGGTCAAGCTTTCCTTCATCATCGGTATGCAATACACGAATTCTATCTTGACACTGGTTGGTCTCAATATTATTTATTGTTGCAATAACTGCTTGAGGGTCGTTATCTACCGCTACTGCACTCATAGCACCCAATTTAACTGCAGCAATAGCCAAGATACCTGTGCCTGAACCATAATCAATTACTGAGCAATTTTTTGGCGCATTAGCATCCAAATATTGCAAACAAAGATCTGTTGTTTGATGGGTGCCCGTGCCAAATGCCAAGCCAGGATCCATATCAATAATAACGGCATCATTTGGCAAATTAGCGCTATCCTCCCAAGAGGGGCAGATCCAAATTCGC
>JGI26271J51732_1000802_pt1 | contig 12726 bp, 4 predicted proteins | sample SaaInlV_110m_DNA_FD_51732 | JGI IMG/M metagenome (IMG submission 51732)
TCTGCTCCCCCCCCCCAGATGTGCTGTAGGGTAAATTGATCAGAGGTTGCAACCGACGCTCCTTGCTCATGCAAAGAGAAGAGCGCTCCACCAAGGTTAGGGGTACGCCCTTGTGCTACGCTAGCATCTAGCATCACCCCCTGCTGGTCAAGCCGCAGCGGCACCTCTCCATTTCCTAAGAATGAGATCAGTAGACGCGGGGTAGATATTGAGCTCCCATCCTCAACTGAAACCGTATTAAACGGGTCCCAAGCCACTGCATGGGGGCGATTGAGCTCCATTATCCCCACTTTATTGGCAGCACGATCTGGGTTTAACAGTATCTCGTCCATTGTCATTGAGGCAAACCCATTCCAACTCTGCGCGAAGGCCTGCCCAGCCAATGTGGTTACCCCTTCTGCGGAGAGTGCTACTGAATTAGGGGCAACATCCCCAGCCACCCAACCTTCACCTAACTCAATCCACTCACCACCAACCCCATCACTCTCCAACGGCAACTCTCCAGCACGCTCACCACTGGCAATCGTGTAGCCATCTTCATGGCTTAACCCCTCCACTGATGCCACATAGAGAGCTCCTGAGCGAAGTAAATTTCTAACTGTGTCGAATTGCATTCCTGACACATACGCATTCTCGCTCACCCATTTGTAAATTCTACCTCCTGCTCTACCATCCACTAGATAGAGCACCAGAGGGGAGCCACTGACCAATTCACGTTGTTCATTGACAGCCAGAGAGACTCCACTCCACCCTCTCCCCATCGCTATCAGCTTTCTCTGTAGTGTACCCCCATCAGCCGCGCCTTCTCCCGGCATCAGCTCCATCAAGTAGCCTGACAGTAGAGAGGTTTGAGCTGCTGCCTCTTTCTCTGTAGCTAACAGACTCCCCCAGGGGGTCACTTCTACCTGTTCGAGCGCATCTAGCCCCGCTACCATCCCAACCGCTAGCTGTTGCTGCGCGTCGTCCATATCTATCTCTTCAACTGCTGCCCCATCTCCATACAAGGAGAGTCTGGTATCTGCTGTACCATCAAGACGCTGAGTGGTCGGGTCAGCAATTAGCTCCCAAAATCCGTCATCATTGCGCTTAAGTGAGAGCCAACTGCTGCCACTCTCCCGTTTTATTAAGGCAGAGTATGCAGAAACATCACCTCCCCCCCAGAGTTGAGAATTTGACACATCAAAATCTATTTCACCCCAATCAACCAGCCATTGCGCATAACTTTGATGCTGTGTTTGCGGTGCGACACCCTCTTTAGGGGATCCCATATAGTTACCCAGGCCAGTGTGCCCAATCCATAGCTCACCTTGTTGGCTGCTACCGTTGCCAGTAGGCGCTCCACCCACTACCAAATCATCCCATTCGCTACTCCAGCTCTTTCCAAAATAGGCCAGCGCAGAGTTTCCAAACCCGATGCGCTCGTCCTCGAGCGTATCACTTTCTGTATGCAGTCGATCCAGCCACTGCACAAGCGTACTCACCTCCAGCCCCCCCTGCAGTGCAAGCGCATCTCCCTCAGCCAAAACTTCTAATGAAGATGAGTCGATCCACTGCTGTAAAGTTATGGTTTGATCCTCTTCAGTCTGCACTGGTTTTACAGCATATAGGGAAGAGCGCTGCATAGTTGGTGCAAAACCAAACTCATTCACTGTCACCTCTACCTTGTCCACATTTTCTCTAGTTCCATCACTATTGTGGTCCAGTACTGTAAGTTGAAAACGCAGCGAGCCTAATTTATTGGGGGCAGTAAAGGAGGCCTTGGGTTGGTCACTCTGCAAAATTTCAACAGGCTCCCCAGAGGTCTGAGTCCATACATACTCATCAACATTGCCCCCGTTAAAGTGACTACCTGTACCATCGAGCGTCACCATCTGCCACCCTTGCACTGTTTGTGCTACACCAGCCTCTGCTATCAGTGCTGAGTTTATCTGCAAGCGTACCGTGACAACATCAGAGTGTTTGTACTCCTCGTCCCCCTCACTCCCAGTCACTGCCCAGTATTGAAACGTGTCTTCACCACTTTGATTAAGCTCTGAAGTATAGCTAAAGGCTCCAGCGCCCTCCCCATTCGGTACGAGGAAGTTAATTTTCCCTTTTTCAGGTTGTTTCAATAACTCAAAACGGTAATCCCCTAACTGCTCTTCCCCTCTGATAGTAATCTGCTCATAGAACGCCTCCCCCTCTGCAACCTCGAAATCAGGAGTTTTCAACTTCACCCAGAGACCGTCAGCCGATCGTAGTGGCAATGGAGATGAATTACTCATATTTTCAAAATCATGAATTTTCCATCCCTGCTCATTGTTATAACTGTAAATTTTCTCCAACTCTAAACGGCTAAAGTCACTTTCAACTCTATTACGCAGCTGCTCAGGAGTAGCTGAAAGGCCTGCACCAACCAAATTCCACCCCTCAGTCAGCGGACTATAGCTTATTGCAGACTCATCAGCTGGAGTCACAGGAAGACCAGCCACACTCTGTTCAAAGTAGACCCAGCCAGCCTGATTTTGATCAAATTCAATTACACTTTCAGGAATATGGCTAACCCACCCATCCGTAGTCATCCCTAGCAGCTGTTGGGTTCGATCATTATGAAAAAGCAGATCGCGATAACCTGCAGCCTGACCGGTAGCAATTAAGCTCCATCCTGACTTATAGTCCACCACATCCGCAGCAGCAATGGCTAACGTGTAGCCTCCCGCCATCAACAAGCCTGCAATATATCCTCCAATCTTAACCATAGACCTCATAATCCTCATAATTCTCTTCTGCCCCTTCAATTCGACATAACCATATTTTAAATGTATCAATAGATATTACCAAAACGCACCATACCAATCCTATTATTCGTATATATTAACCCAAACTGCTTCACCACTGCTCACCATTTGTGCAGCACCTACGCCATATAATGGGTTAAAGAGTGTCCATTGACCATTTTTATAAAGTAGTACTCGGTTCACTTGGTAACCGCTGTACTGCTCTATCTGATCAACAATTTCGAGAACTGTTCCTGCCTGAGTCCCCAAATAGGGGACCAGCAACCATCCAGCAGGCATGGTATGCCATGAGATGCTTGATATATCAGACTCTGTTCTCTGTCGAAACTGTAATGATTCATCAGCGCCTGATTCAATATATCCCGCTACCATTTCGCCATAAGAGTCACTCTTGTCATTCACTAATGTTGATAAAATATCTCCTCGCTCTCCTGCAAGTGGGGAGACACCAGTAAGGTTACGAAGAGCAACCATCTTCCCTGCTACATCCGGTTTTAGCTTGGAGCGCATCAAGGATCGATCCACTGCAACTAGGTTCCAGCCACCCTGTAGCTGTACTTGAGACGAAGGCTCAGGGGTTATGGTTTCTGATACACTACCCGTGGTAAACAGGGTTATCTGATCATCCTCTGCACAAAGTATCGGTATTGCATCCCCCACTTTCTGAGATACCGCACACTGCTCTCCCCCTGCGGCCTGCTCTACCTGCTCAATTTTACCTGTATTCAATAAAGTCCCATTTATCTGTAATGGCTCTCCCGCTTTAAGAGTATAAATTGCATACTCTTTGCTAAGGTGAATTTCATCCTCTACTGTTGCATTACGCGAACGCAGGTAATCTACTCTAAATTCTGCTCCGTCAGAAAAGTAGTCTTGAGGCTGGTAAAGTGCCGTCACAAACCCTTTGTACATCTCATTAAAATTTTCTCCATGCCCACTCAAAGCTGACTCTATCACCTGTTTCCAGCCATTTTTCTGTTCAATATTGAGAAGGATATCTTTCACTATATCTATTTGATAACGCTGAACCAGATAGAGGATAAAAATAGAGGCTCCGTATTCATGACTACCATTCCAGTGACTCAGTGAATATTCGTGATTACGATAAAAATCATTCACAAAGTGAATATAGTCGTCTATCTCTGGATAAATAATCTCCTCCATTGCTGTTGCCATCGCCTCTAAAACCCAGAGATCATCATCAACATAATCATCCACTGCTTTATAGCTGAACTGCACCGCATGAAAAATTTCGTGCGCCAATGTCAACTCCATCAGCCCTCCAGGCAGGGTATGGTTATCTCCAATCACCAAAAATGCAACATTTTCTACACTCTTATCACTATCCTCTGATTGATAATCAGTTGCATAACCGGCATAACCTGCCCCCAACGTAACCTTAACTGGATTCCCCGCACCGTTAAATCGATAGGCTTTCTTGTTGCCAATATAGATATCAAGATAGTAATCCTCACTGCCGCGTGGGGGATAGAACCCCATTGCTGCATATCGGTTAATTACAAAATCTGCACTCTCAGTAACTGCATCTACATACTCCATAAAATTAACATCTGAAGCATAGGATTTACCAATAATTACACGACAACATTCACTATAGCTATAGTGGTTCCAACCATCATCGGGGATAGGCAGTGCTGTCGGTCGTTTCAATAAATTTTGGTTGTTTTTTTTTGTTGGCGTCGATAGTGGTTTAAAAGCTTGGTTAGATATAGGTTTAACCTCTTGTTGCGCACCGCTCTCTACAGCCCTGTCTGTACGTTGGAAAGTGGCATCCACAATTGCATATGATTGTTCCGCGCTAGACAACAAAACAACCGCTATTACAGTAGGTATAATCCGCCTTTGAAGCAGAGCCATTACCTGTAATACTCTAGCGCTTAGGCTATATCTCATTGATTCTTTTCCTGTCCACCGACCATATTACTTTTAGCTCGATAGAGCTGTCGGAACAGGTGCTGCGGCTGCTCAAAACCAAACCCTCCTTGATCCGATGGTAGCCCTGTAATGGTTTCAATTAACTTGGCCCCTATCGGTATCGTCTCCATGCGCACAACTGCATGATTTTTTACTTGGATAAAATAGAGTGGTTGCACATCTATTTTATCCGCTGCCGTCTCTATCAGGTCAAAACGTCCACTGTCAATTCCAGCCAGCCCAGCCCCTTGCAACCTCACTCGTAACCCGGTTCCATCCTCTCCATTGTCACGCACATAGATAATATAGGTTCCATCCTCTACTCTTCCCTGGTCGGTTGCCCAGATGTGGTGTTCGGGTGTTACAGACTCTCCCTCTGACAGGAGAGAGGGATCCTTGGTCTCATCGAGATCCATCACCTGGATTCCGTTATAGCGCAAATTATGCGGATAAACTGATTCACTTTTTGCAACAGGACGAATGAATGCCTGCAGCGTATAGATCGTTGGTGGATTAGCAAATATGAAGTTTCCAACACATCGACTGCTCACTGAGGAGCCAACCGCTGGTAACTGATCAATCTCAATATACTCCCGTGCTCCATCACTCTCCCGGACTAACTCCATCACCATATAATCCCCCACATACTCTGCATCAACCTCCAGAGAAAATGTCCCTACACAGACAGCATCCTGAGAATCGGAAACAGCTGCGCTCAACTCCACCTTTTGGGTCAAATTGCGATTACGATAACCATCCACATAGAGGTTGATCTTATACCCATCCACTCCACTCCTCAAACTAAAACCTGCCCCCCCTCTTGCGCCAGATCTAAGCGTAGCATCTTGCTATTTTTGGTTACATAATCACTATTACCACTCACTTTATCAACTTTAATAACCGGGTTACCTCCTGCATCGAGCAGTGTTGCTTGCAGCACTCAGCCCCGTAAATTGAGCAACTGTCTCTGTTTTATCAACAGCATTTGCAAAAAGGTTCCACCCTTTATATAGTGTAGCCGCACTGCTTGTAGAGGTCACTACAGCCGTTATCCGTAGTGTCAGCATACAGCTGACCTTTAGCATATTCACCATTATTATTACGCAATTTTAATTTCCAAAAAAAAGCCCCCACGGTTAAGAAGGGGCTTTTTTGTTTTACAACAACGCTATAGCCTAGTGGCGACGTTTAACGCGTACTTGTTGTCCTCCTGGCAGAGTACGGCTCATATATTTACCATTACCATTCTTATACCCAGAGATATCATCTGGTCTTGTAGCAGAATTTGATAGCGCCCCTTGAACCCAATCAGGGAAGGGTTGTCCTGGCTCTATTGCCTCTACGTTAACAATCTTATGCTGATCGACCTGAATCACAAATGCTGGAACTGGGTTGTTCTTATCAATCCAAGCTGAGTTGGTATCTGGCGACACCGCAGCTTTGGTATTGAACGGTCCCACAACAACATCCTCAATACCTGGGCCTGCAAGGCGAATCGTGACCCCCTCACCATCCTTATTTGTTGGGTAATGAGCAGGTGCATCACTGATCCCAGAATAGTGAATATCCTGTAGATAGACGAGATAGGTTCCATCATCTACAACCTCACGATCATTCGCCGTGGTAAAGGTACCCCAGTTCTGAGATTCAGCAATAAAGTCCCCAGTCATGTAGTTCCATTCCCAGTCTGGCATGGTGGCCGGTTGGGTACCATCACGACGGGTGTCGAGCTGACCATACATCCAAGAGTCATTCTCCTGCACAGTTGAGGTGCCGAGGTCGCGATTGTCCCAGTTGATCCAAGATGGCTTACCAGGGTTAAAATCGGATGCCTCTGTATCTGCATCTGCCTCCCAATCCTTGTAGTAGTAGGTGTTGATATCCAGATCCTCACCCTTATCCCAAGAGAGAGTCAAAGTCATGGCACCAGATAGATCACCTTCAGGTACATCAACTTCACCGATTGTATCCATCAGTTCTGCATCAACCAAACTTAAGCGGTAGGAGAATCGATTGATACCTTCATGAAGATCCAGCGTAGCACCAAATGGGAACTCAAATGTGTGTGCAAACTCATCGTAGCTGTCATGATCATCCTCCACCTCTGTGCCTAAAACTTCTGGCAAAGAGATCTGCATTGGGGTGTGGCCCTCGTTGATCGCTTGCAGCATCGCCTTTAGCTTAAGGTTTGAGATACCGCCCAAGACTGTTGCCTGATACTTCGGTATTGAAAGAACCAGAGTACCCTTCACCTGTGCACGATTGGTCAGCTCACCTTCAACAATTGTGTTTTCTGCATCCGTTTCTCCTTTATCCGCCCCAGTATAGGACTTGATTCTAGCAACAGATAGATCGCTCATCGTAACCCAGTTAGACTCGATTTGGGTCTCAACCATTGCAATCGTCTCAGTTTGCGCTGTTGGAGAATCACCCGTATCTGCAGAGAGCTTGACATGTTGATTGACGGGTACGAAGCCCTCAACGAAAAACTCTAGTCCGTAGATTCCAACATCGAGGCTATCATAAGCAAGCAGGTCTGCCAGATTACTACCATCCGTAACAAAGGTGCGGTTGGAGATGATAGAACCTTCTAGGTTACGCAAGATCGCGTAACCCTTGGCACCATATGAACTACTCAGACCCGTTACTGAAACCTCTAAATCACGCAGGTCGATATAAGGATTCTCAATGTACATGGTTGGGCTCTGTGCATATCCACCCAAGTTTACTGCATCCATATAGACTCGGTTAGTACGGTCACGCAGACGGATTGTGTGCTTGAAGAACCACATCAAGTTATCATCAACCGTACTGTCATAGAGACGACGTGCTGGTTTAGTGCGACTCACTTCTACAGGATAGTAGAAGTCATTAATGTAGAGCCCTATTGGATAGACCTGATCTGACTGTCCTGCATTCTCACCCGTACCATAGGTTTTGCCGTCATAATTACCGACACGTCCTGCAACGGTCAAGTTGCCATATTCATCCACCGAGGTGCTATCGATGACTACTGTTGGATTGCCAAGAGCAACCTTTGCTGTCCCCTCCAACTGGATTGTACCCGCATCGGTCTTAACGCCCGGCTGTATCGCAAAAGAGACCGGAGTTGAGACATAGTGCTCGGTTTTATTGGCAAAAGTAGAGCTGAGTGTAACCAACTCATTAGCCTCCAGACCATGGAATGAGAAGTAGGCAACCTTCTTCTCGCCACCACTACCGTCTGGAATCGTCTTTGACTCTGCAAAGACAGAGAGCTGATCGCCATTCTGACGAATCATGGTGATAGTTGCTCCAGGCACCATCACATGAGCCGTCTCAGAGTCAGCATCATGATCATACTCTGCATAACCAAAGATCATGCCTTTACCAGGAACAAACTGGCGAACCACAGCACTGGTATCCTCACTACCTACACCATTGGTTGCAACAATCTTGATATTGTTGCTTCCTTCAATCAGGTCTATGGTGGCACGGAAGGTCGACTTGTCATCGCTAAGCTGAACCGGAATATGACGTCCATTTACATCGATATAGACCGCATCTCGAATTCGACAAGCGACTGGCGTGGAGACAGGACAGGCCTCTGTACCTGTACTGATACTCTCTCCCCGTGCTGTAGTAACAGTATTAGTATCACTATGCCAACCATAGGGGACACGGTCCATCTCCTCATCACTGTGTTTGAAGTACTCTTCGACCTTGCCTTCAACAACAACCGTCCCATCTGGATTGGGGTCCGTAACATCTGCGGTGATAATGGGCAGCGCAGGTGACTCCCAGTAGATCGCCGTTAGATTAACGCTCTCTGCTTGTGGTCCGGCAGTTTGAGGGTCATTGCTACTGGTCATGTATTCGACCAGATCAACATTGTCTGTATAGGCTGCATAATTCTGGCCCGATGCAGGAACAACGGTCATCTGGTAGGAGCCTACCAACAGATCACTAAACGTTACCGTTGATGTACCACTGCTATCCGTAACTTTTGACTCTTTGGTAATGCCCATCCCGTCAAGGCGCACGGTAGCACCTAACGCTGGAGTAGGCTGAGACACAGCAGTTACGGTCACGGTGAGGTCTCTGCGTGGAATAGGTGCCAGCGAGATTGTAGTACCCTCTTCAGCCACATCCTCAAGCACAGAGGTGGTTGCTATGTCTCGAGAGAACTTACCTACAGGCTGCAGGGGAGATCCGTAGTAGAGTGACTTATCGGCCCCGACACGCACCAATGAGGTGCTGAGGTCCGTACTATTAAATGCACCCAGATCCATGTCAATCATGGTGAAGTTGTAGTAACCATCCGGATTAGTCGCCGTTGTTCTCTCAGGAGCCCAAGAGGAGCGCCCCTCTGCAGGGACAGCCTTTTCAACCGGAATGGAGAGTACACTGAAACGGTCTTCGGAGAAACGGGCTGCAAGATTTGCTTCGAAACTCTTCGTTTCATCCGGTGCCGCTGCATTAGTACTTGTACTAAAGATATTCGCTCTGACAGAGATCGAGAAGCCGCCCTTCTCCTGGTCGATAAACCGATAACCGTTATTGTTTGCATCCTTAAATTCAGGTATCACATCCAAGAAAGCGGTAAAGATCTCATGGCTGGAAAGTTTACCTACAATATCACTCCAGAGTACTTTTGACCGGCTCCAGTGCTTTCCTGGAGGGTTCGCTGTAAAATCAGCTTTGGGAGCTGGCGTCAAAAGAATAGGGTAGTCATAATCAACGTAGTTTACCGCATCATCGTTCGTAAATGATGTCACTTTTTTCCAACTGTAGATACCACTACTATTAACCAGCTCATATTTAATCGTAGAGTCACTTGGATGCACCCATGTAACCGCTGCATCCCAAGCCACGTACGGCATAGGGGTATCAACTGTTGTACCTGAAGCAGATGATTTCCTTGCCTGTACAACAAACTCACCCTTTTGGGGAGAACCCTTGATTGCATAATTTCCATCTGATGAGGTCAACACTGAAACATCAAAAAGCTCAGGGTTGATGAAGACACTGATCTCCATTCCATCAGCCGTCTGTTCAGTGAAATCGACATTCCCATCCATATCGATATCATAGGTAGTGGTAACACGTAGGTCATAATTACCCGTCAGGAAGTAGTCCGCATCAGCCTTCTCCTTCTGATCAGGGTCGAGATCTGTAATTTTATTCAAAATCTCATTAAAGCTGAGCGCACTACCACCCTCTGCACCTGTATTATCTTTCAGTGTATACCAATAATCGCTATTAGCATCTACATCTTCAACTAGGATTCTTGAGAAACGGTCTGCCTTTGATGCGGTTGCACCACTGAGAATTCTCGCAGCAGTATCGGAGGCCTTGGCCGGACGGATCTCCCACTTAAAGTTTGCTTGGGGATCGTTATAGACTACAAACTCCTGATCCTTGATCTCCATCTTGTACAGTGCCGCAGGGGCGACCAGCTTCACATCTGCCGCCTCAATAGGTGAACCTGTGCTGTTATCATCAACACGGCCACGCACGATCGCGGCCTTGCCTACCTCTTCCACCTCAATCTCATAAACCGCATCATCCGTAATCATTCCGGTATCGAGGGTTTTGATATTTCGATAGTGGTCCGTACGCAGTGCCTCAAACATTACCGTAGGATTTGAGATGGATGCAATCACATCTTTAAATACTGTCTCACCCTTTTCATCCGTAAGTTGATACTTTGATCCATTCATCGTAACCAAAGAGGAGGGCAACGGCTCACTCGTCTCTTGATCTGTTACCTTAATGGTGATGTCTGCCTTGGCAGGAGTGAGTCGAGTGACTACGTAGACTAGATCATAGAATCCACCCGCAGTATCTTCATTGTTGGTGCTGTCTTTATCTAATAAAACACGCCCTTTATTCTCTAGTGGACGCATCAAAAATTGGTCTTCTGGCAATGCTTTACCTACAGTTGATAGCGCATCTCCCGATAAAGCTACAGCTTGACTAGCAATTGTTGTAGTCTCTTTATCCTCTGGTAGAATAATATGTGGCGGCTTGACAAACTGCACCCCTTTCGAGACCCGCTTCCACGTCATTTTGGTGCCGTCCCATGCTTTAGCATAGGCATCTAGTGTAACCCGATAATCCACATTCAGGTTACCACCATAGGCAGCCATTTCACTCATCAAGTTCCAGACACTGTTATTTCCCATCAATTCACCCTGATAAGGAACAATATCTGCGTAGTTGCCCAGTATATCCTCATGACGATCTTTGGGGTCTAAGGGTTCAAAGGTATTATTATCGTCAACAGTGATTAGGGTTCCACCAACCACTTCCCAGCTCCACTTATCCCCAATTACATCTAATAGCTTCTCATTGTTACTAAACAACGTAGGGTATCTAGACGCATAGTAAGACTGACCATACTCGCTATCACCCTCATAATTCTTTTTGATTTCAGCTTCCAAGGCCGCTTTGTCATCACTGCCTGTAAAGATATGGTCCTCTGCGCGGATTGCATCTACACCAATGGCAATTGATTTTTTTAGTACGCTACCGTCCCATCCTGCATCCTGGTATAGCGCAGCTCCTTTATCATGTTTTTTAGAACTAGGGAAGGAGAGTGCCTTGGCTGCATCTAATCTTCTTGCTAGAGACGCTGTCGCATTACTATCGTCAGCAAATTTCTCATCCGTTGAGATTGAGTCAACCGTCTCTGGCTTCGGATGCATAATAAAGTAGAGCTCTTTACTTCCTGCCGCATAACTCTTCTCTACAGGTAGGTACCCCTCTTTTGTTAAGTGGATATTTGCGCCTGCAGAGAGCCCCTGAAGCTCTACACCCGATACAGGGTCGCGTAGCAGATCTTCATCAACAGTATTGCCGCTGGCATCTGTTACCTTGACGTTGACATCCTGCAAAAGTGATGGCGAACCTTTCCCTTGAGGTAAGCCATAAACTTTGACAATAGGTGAGGTGTAGTCTACTTGACCGCTGATCTCCGCCTTGGAGCCATCCGCAGCACTTGTACCAACATATTTCCCAAAACGGTCAAAAATTGCGATCTCATAGTTTTTNCTCTCTGACTGCGCAACATTGACCGTTTTGCTATATTTAGTANCAGTTTTTGTGTCAGTGAACTCAATGGTCAGGTCTGTGCGATCTTTTGTAAAATCACTATCGGTCAGGATTTGCGCATAAAACTCGGTTCCCATTGCAATCTGGGTATTGAGAACCGCTTCTGTTACCCCTGCAATTGATGCAGTCTGCGTAGTCGCATTGCCATCGCTATCAACTGTCTTGAAGTTGGCCACATTGGAGACTCGCACCCATGCACCATTGCCGATCAGGGCTGTAGTATCCTTTTTATATTCTTTAAGCAGGTCCACACTATTCCAGCTCCCACCATCAAACAAAATCACTTCACGAATTAGCTTGCTGTTGGTCAGCGGGCGCATATGATCACGAAGATCTGCCACTGTCTCAATCGTACCCACACCCACCATATTCCAACCACCTATCAGATCGCTGCCGCCATCAAATGGTTGATCCAGTCCACTTAGATTGATTGTTATCTCTGCGCCGACCTCAATCCAAACACCTTGATTGGGGTCCAGTTGACTATTGGCATCTGAGGTNAGTTCCTTACTAGCACTCCATAAACTCCAACCATTTTCATCATAAATATAAGCCTTTGCTGTAGAATCACTTGCAAGCAGATCCTTCAACTGGTACTTTGTAGTGTCACTTTTCAATGCATTGGCAGAGACAAAGTTCCACCCTTTTTTCAGTTTGACATCACCATCTGCAGCAATCGCAGCGTCCATTGCTCCTAACGCAAGTGCAGAGGTAAGCGCTGCAGCAATTTTAGATTCGACTTTATTCATAACTTTATAATTCCTTATATTTTCTGTATACAGGCGCACAACTACAAGAGCAGAGAATCCACTTTGATCGTAACCGTTCACTCCCCCCAATCGACTAAAAAGCATTTGCCGCGGAATTACGCGGATAACACGGAAAAGTGGATTGCTAAAAGTTGTTTTCCGCGTATTTC
>JGI26271J51732_1000826_pt1 | contig 12479 bp, 16 predicted proteins | sample SaaInlV_110m_DNA_FD_51732 | JGI IMG/M metagenome (IMG submission 51732)
AATTTAGAATTTGTTTAATTCAAGGTTTTCTTTAGATCATCAATAGAAAAGCTTTGCACCGTTTGCTCATCGGTATAAACCGGCTTCATCTTTGTGTGGGACCCTGATTCTTTTTCAATGGCCATTTGTCTAGAAGTAACTACATCCAAGCAATCGGTAATCATTTTTTGCGTACCTTCAGTGAGTGGATGACGAAGACCTGGCTTAGTCATGGTGTCTTTTGCTACAGCAATTAATGTCTTTCTAACGGCGCTTAATAGACGAATTTCAAAATCAGGCTGTTTTTTTGTACTCATAATAGGGTTTGAATATTTTTTAAATGGTGTTCAAGTGTTATTTTATCAAGGTTCTTAGGTTTAATCCCTTTCATTGATTGCAGTTTCTCGCTACCAGGCCAATTCATGTCAATAACTTGGGTAACCAACTCAGGATGATTACAAATTAAAGCCATGTCGCAGCCACTGTCTAACGAAACTTGAACACGCTCAGCAATGTCTTTAATAAAATGTGCACCTTGCATAGAAAGATCATCACTAAAAACTACACCGGAAAAACCAAGTTGCGACTGCAAAATTTCTTTAATCCACTTTGATGAAAAACCAGCCGGCTTATCATCCACTTGATCGTACACCACATGCGCAGGCATAATGGCATCTAAGCCGTTATTAATCAATCCTTTAAAGGCAAGAATATCTTGCCGAATTTCATTCATCGAACGATCGTCTATTGGCAAGTCAAGGTGAGAATCAAGCATCACATGTCCATGCCCAGGAAAATGCTTACCAACACATTTCATACCGGCTTCATGCATGCCATCAATTAACGAACCTGCAAGCTTCACAACCACTTCTGGATTAGAATGAAAAGCCCTATCGCCAATCACAGAAGAGTTGCCATAATCAAGGTCCAGCACTGGTGCAAAAGAAAAATCCACACCAATTTCTAACAACTCTGCAGCCAAAACCCAGCCACAAGAAAATGCTTGTTCAAGTGCTTGTTCTGGATTCTTGTCATAAACTTCGCCAAGTTTTGCCATGGCCGGCAAGCGTGTAAAGCCTTGACGAAAACGTTGTACTCGCCCACCTTCATGATCAACAGCAATCAATAAATCTGAATTAATAATGCGCATTGAAGCAATGAGTGCTTTAACCTTGATCAATGCTCTCGTAATTACGAGTAAAAAGAATAACACCGCCAATGCTTGGTTTGGTCAATTGAGATTTTTCAGTCTCCGTGAGTACCAAACCCGACACATCCATCATGATTGAGCCTAGTGTCATTATGAGATGTGAGGTTTAACTTTATAGACTAACCACAGCACGGGTATGCCAATCAAAGTAGTGATGATAAAGAATTCACCGTAACCAAATTGCTCAACCAATGTGCCAGAATAACCACCAAATATTTTAGGTAGTAAGGTCATGAGCGAGGAAAATATTGCATACTGAACTGCGGTAAATTGAATGTTAGTCAGGCTGGATAAAAAGGCAATGAACGCCGCACCCGCCAATCCGGCAGAAAGATTATCCATCGTAATGGTAACGTACAACCAGGTAATGTCATGNCCCACATTTGCTAAAACAATAAACAATAAATTGGTCAGTGATGAGAGTAATGCACCTAAAAATAACACTTTAAATACACCAACTCTGATTGCCATTACCCCACCAAAAAACCCGCCGGCAATGGTCATAAACAAACCGAATGTCTTGGAGATTGTGGCAATTTCAACTTTAGTAAAACCCATGTCTTGATAAAAAATATTAGCCACCACACCAAGCACAATATCGCTAATTCGATACAAGCCAATCACGGCTAAAAACAACAGCGCAACGTTCAACCCATAACGATTAAAGAAATCCTTAATCGGATCCACGTAAGTACTATTAACCATGGATCGGTTCACAATGTTAAACGCAATCAACACTCTTGCAGCAACGTAAGCACCCACTAAAGCCAATACCATGCGCAAACTGCCTACAATAAAACCGGCTAAATGTTTATTGGAAAAAACCGCACTCAATGATCCTTTTAAGTCTTTCACCAAATCTGATGTTGATACAAAAGTCAAAATAAAAACAGCAACAACCGATAAAAATAATAAGAAAAATCGAGCGTAATCTTGTGTGCTGTATTCCACTTCTTTTTGTTCAGATTTAGGTTCACTAACAATCAGCGTGGTGATCACTCCAATCAGCATCACGCCAGCCATGATGACGTAAGTATTAGACCATGCAGAATAACTGTATAACTCTTTGGTAGAGCCCAGATAACTGGCCATAAACAAACCGCCTGCACCTGCTACCAACATGCCGATTCGATAGCCTGCAATGTAAGTGGCAGAAAGCATGGATTGCATGTCTTGATCAGCCGATTCAATGCGATAAGCATCAATTACAATGTCTTGCGTGGCTGAGGAAAAACCCAAAAGTACGGCGCCATAGGCAAGTATCTCTAAACTGCTTACACCGGCTTTTGGATCCACTGTGGACATTAACAAAATAGAGCCCATAATGGCCAGCTGAGAAACCAGCATCCATGCACGACGACGACCTAAAAAGTGTGTTAAAAAAGGCAAAGGTAAGCGATCAACCAATGGTGCCCAAACAAATTTAAAGGAGTAACCTAGTGCTGCCCATGAAAAGTAAGTAATGGTGGATTTTGCTACACCCGCTTCATTAAGCCATAAGCCTAACGTTGAAAAAATAAGCAAAATAGGAATTCCAGCCGAAAAACCCAAAAATAGCATGGTTATTACTCGAGGATGAACGAACAACTTAATACTATCGAGATAACTCACTAACATTGATTCCAAGGCATGCCATCGTGACGCCAGCCATTCACATTACCACGCTGATCACTCTCATCAAGGTCACCCTCAAAGCCGCTCACAATGTGTGCTACATTTGTAAACCCATGATCTATTAAGCACTTTCCAGCATCGTCTGAACGATAACCACTGCGACAGATCAAAATAATTTCAGTGTCTAAAATACGATCACGCTTACCAATAAAACGTTTTACTGCACCAATGAACTCTTGTGGGTGTGGCTCCCAATCTGGCTCATCCACCCAAGGTACAAAAATACAATCAAGCGGTCTACCAACAAACTTGTTTTCGGCTTCAGTGCGAACGTCTATCAAAAAAGCATTATCGTTTTCTTGTAAATGCTCATAGGCTTTTTTTGGCAAGTATTGTACTAACTGACTCATGACTTCATTATAACGACATCTTCACCAATTTGAACATTCTCAAACAACTCAACAACATCCTTATTGCGCATACGAATACAGCCTTTTGATCCTGGTTTTCCCATTGTGGTTTCGTCTGGCGATCCGTGAATGTAGATGTATCGATCCTTGGTGTTTTGATTGCGCTCTTCCGACCCTTCTAACCAAAGAATACGAGTTAGTATCCAGTCTCGATCAGGATGTTGGATGGACAATGCTTTGTTGTAAATCTCGCCGGTTGCTTGGCGCGATACCAATACTGAATTATCAGGAAGATCCTGACCTATCTTAGCGTAAATTTTAAACTTCCCTATCGGCGTACAATAAGAACCTTCAACTTCACCCACACCATTTAACGCGCTACTGATTAAATAAGATTTATCTTTGTACTCAAGTGTTTGTTCTGAAATGTTAATTGTAATCATTTAGTAAATAAAGCAATGGATTCAACATGGGCCGTTTGTGGAAACATATCCATCACGCCGGCTGTTTGTAGTTTATACCCTAACTCGATTAAACGCGCTGTATCTCTAGCTAAAGTGGCCGGATTACACGATACATACACCAAGCGTTCAATACCAAGTTTTGGTAAAAATTCAACAATTTCCAGTGCACCGGATCGAGCTGGATCGAGTAAAGCTTTGTTGTAATTTTTACCCCTAAACCACTCAAAACCATCCACTTCTTGAAACAAGTCAGCCTTGTAAAAATCAACGTTCGTTATATTATTTTGATCGGCGTTGTATTTAGCGCGCTCAATCAAACCTAAATCGCCTTCAACGCCAACCACGTGTTTAACATGTCGTGCAATCGGCAAGGTAAAGTTACCCAATCCACAAAATAAATCAATCACTTCATCGGATTCATTTAATTCAAGTAATTCAAGCGCTAAATTAATCATCTTTTGATTGAGCTTAAAATTCACCTGAGTAAAATCAGTCGGTAAAAACTCCATTTCAATATTATGATTAGGATGAGAATAAGTCAATACTACTGACTTATTTAAAGGCTTAACAGTATCCAGACCACCACTTTGTGTGTACCAAGTAAAGCCAAGATCATGGGCACAGTCTGCCAATATCTGCTCATCTTTAGCATTCAGTGGTTCTAAATGTCGTAGAATCAACACGGTGTCTTGTTCAGCAATGGCCACTTCAATTTGTGGCACTTGAGATTTGACGCTCAATTGTTCAATGCACTGTGCCAGATCTTCAAGATGATCGCCAAGTGAAGGGTGCAAAACTTCACAGCGACTCATATTAGTTATGAATGAAGATTTTTTTTCTCTAAAACCCACCAAAACTTTTTCTTTTTTAGCAACGTAACGCACACCGAGTCTTGCCTTGCGACGATAACCCCAACTCTCAACTTGAAGCGGCTCCAGCCAAATTATAGGTTCTGTCTTAGCTTGTTGCATCAAAGCATCTTTTAGCCATTTGCCTTTAGCGATGATTTGATCTTCGCTCGACAAATGCTGAAACGAGCAGCCACCACAAATACCAAATACTTCACATTTTGGTGTGATGCGATTATTCGCCGCTTTAAGAACTTCCTTGACATCCGCCTCTTCAAACTTAGCACGAGAAAAGGTACGGTCAGCAATCACGGTTTCACCCGGTAAAGCACCAGAGACAAAAATCACTTTTTCTTCAAAATGCGCAATACCTCGACCTTCGTGTGAAAGCGATTCGATTTCTAATTCGTAGGTTTTGGCCTTTGGTTTTCTTCTTCTACCCATTTAACAACTCAATCCAATGTTTGACCGGTATTTTAGTGCCTTTTTGCAGGTGTATTAAACAACCGATATTACTGGTAACAATCATCTGCGGGTTGGAGGCCTGCAAATGCTTTAATTTATTAATTTTCAAAGTTTGGGCTAATTTTGGCTGAAAAATTGAATACGTACCTGCCGAACCACAACACAAGTGTGAATCAACCACTGGTGTAGTTGTGTAGCCCAAACTGGTCAAAATAGAATTTACCAAGCCGCTTAATTGCTGACCGTGTTGCATCGTGCAAGGCTCTTGATAAACAACGTTAGTTCTTTCTAAATTAAGTTGCGTTAAATCCTTATCTACTAAAAATTCAGCAATGTCTTTCGTTTTATTTGAAATAATGATCGCCTTTTGATAATACGGATCATGCTCATCAAACATTGATGCGTAATCTTTAACCATCAAACCACAACCGCTGGCACTGGAAATAATCACATCAACATCAAACTCAAGCCAAGCATCAATGTTGGTCTTGATTTTACTCATGGCATCATCAAGTGCACTTAGATGCTGGTCAACAGCACCACAGCATTGTTTCTGTGGGGTTTCAATAGTATCATAACCCAGTTTTGCCAAAATATTTTTGATACTATGATTAATGTTTGGCGCTAGTGTTGGTTGAACACAACCACCCAACAACAACACGGTACCAATCTTAGTGGACGGCTTAATTAGACCCCCTTGTGCCTTAGAGTGTCTAGCCATAAAACCAATTGGATTAAATAATAATGGTGTGGTTAATAATTTACGCACTGAATAACGATACGCTTTTTGCCAAAGTGGTCGTTTGGACTCTATGAATTCTCGTCCAATGTCCACAAGATTTCCATACTCAACACCTGATGGACAGGTAGTTTCGCAAGCTCTGCAAGTTAAACACCGATCTAAATGCAAAATACTTTGATCAGAAAAATGATTGTCTTCCAGCGATGATTTAATAAGATAAATACGCCCACGAGGTGAGTCTAACTCATCACCTAACAATTGGTAAGTGGGGCAAGTGGCTAAGCAAAAACCACAATGCACACACTTACGAATGATTTCATTGGCCTTAAAATTTTGAATGTGGTCTGTTTGCATTACTGGAACACACCTTTAGGGTCGAATACTTGTTTTAACCTTTGCTCAATTTGTTGAGTTAATTTTGAAGATGTAGCTAATTTAGTAGGTGCTGTTAATTCATCAACGTACGAACTCGGTAATACTTTAAAGCTAATCTGAGTAATCAGTGCTAACCGACCTTTTGAACCCACTAACAAACGTGCTACGTCATACCCTGCCACATTTTTCATTACCTGGCCGCCAAAATTTAACAACTCAGCCCTACCATCAATAATTTGCACTCCTAAAATAGCATCTGATAAATCTTGCCCGCCATTAGCATAAACAGCACCAATACTGGATTTATCATCACTCACGAAAAAAGTAAGATTGGCTATTCTTAGCCAATGTTTTTTTAATTTCTTTAATGCTAGTACCTGCTTTAACAGTAATAACCAGCTCTTCTGGATAATATTCCACCACGCCGGCATAATCTAGCCATTCGGTATTGATATGCAAATTATCTGATGCTCGAACCAATGTTTGCAGTTGAGCAATTCTATCTGTCATCAGAATCGCTCCAATTCTGGATGTGGCAACTTGCCATTATGTACATGCATTGCACCTAACTCCGCACAACGATGTAACTCTGGCACGGCTTTGCCTGGGTTAAGCAATGAGTCTGGATCAAAGGCTTGCTTAATCTTGTGGAATATTTCTAATTCTTTTGAGTTGAATTGATGACACATGGCATTGAGCTTTTCAACACCAACGCCGTGCTCACCCGTAATGGTGCCACCCATGTCCACACTGAGTTTTAAGATATCTGTGCCAAATTCTTCGGTTTTTTCCAGCTCTCCTGGAACGTTCGCATCGTACAAAATCAGTGGGTGCAAGTTGCCATCGCCTGCGTGAAAAACGTTGGCCACTCGTAATTTGTATTTTTTACTCAACTCATTAATTTTTTCCAACATATCGGCCAAATATCGCCTTGGAATAGTGCCATCCATGCAATAATAATCAGGTGAAAGCCTTCCCACTGCAGGGAAGGCTGATTTACGCCCTTTCCACAAATCTAGGCGCTCCGCTTCACTCTCAGATACTTTTAAAGTAGAGGCGCCTGAGAGTACTTTTAATACTGTATCAAGCTCTGCTTGTACTTGTGCTTCGGTACCGTCTAATTCACATAAAAGTAATGCTTCTGCATCAAGTGGATAACCTACTTGCGCAAAACCTTCAGCTGCTTCAATAGCAAACTTATCCATCATTTCTAGACCTGCTGGAATGATGCCGGCTTTAATAATATCAGCCACAGCATTAGCACAATCGCGCACCGAATCAAACGCCGCCATCACCACTTTGGCCAACTGTGGCATTGGAGTTAATTTAACCGTTATTTCAATAATAATACCTAACAAGCCCTCAGAACCATTCATCAACGCCAACAAGCCTAAACCGTCATCTTTACGACTTAACACTAATTCCTCGCCATCAATAGTAAGTACTTTTAGCGCTTCAACGTTATGAACCGTTAAACCGTATTTCAAACAATGCACACCACCAGAATTTTCAGCCACGTTACCACCAATGCTGCAGGCAATTTGACTGGACGGATCGGGAGCGTAATACAAACCATGTTCTTTAACCGCCTCGCTAATGGCGATGTTCCTTACTCCCGGCTCAAGAACGGCCAATCGATTTTTAACATCGATCGATTTCACCCGATTGAGTTTTGATAAACCTAAAACGATTGATTTTTCCAACGGCATGGCACCACCAGAAAGGCCCGTACCTGCACCTCGCGTAACCACGGGTGTATTGTTGGTTTTACAAATTTGTAATACTTGTTTAACTTGTTCGATGTTTTCAGGCAAAACTACTGCTAAAGGCTTCTGCCTATAAACACTCAGGCCATCGCATTCATAGGCTCGTGTGTTCTCACTGCCAGTAATGACAATACCCTTAGGTAAAGCACGTAATAATTGATGAACAACACTCATTCGAGCAATTATAATGTCTTCTTTAAATTTATTAACCTTAAAAAGATTATGCAATCATTTAATCCACCTGTAAGAACATTAATGGGCCCTGGCCCCAGTGACGTCCACCCGAGAATTCTTTCAGCAATGGCACGACCAACCATTGGGCATCTTGACCCTGCTTTTGTGGGCATGATGGATGAGACTAAAGAAGCACTAAAATACATATTCCAAACTGAAAATGAACTTACTATGCCGGTGTCCGCACCCGGATCTGCTGGCATGGAAACTTGCTTTGCTAACTTAGTTGAGCCAGGTGATAAAGTCATTGTATGCATCAACGGTGTGTTTGGTATGCGCATGAAAGAAAACATCACACGTTTTGGTGGTGAAGCCATTGTGGTTGAGGACGATTGGGGTAATGCCGTTTCAACCGATAAGGTTGAGCAAGCACTTAAAGACAATCCAGATGCAAAAATTCTTGCGTTTGTTCATGCAGAAACCTCAACAGGAGCACTGTCCGATGCAAAAACTTTGTGCAAACTTGCACATCAATACGATTGCATTAATATTGTTGATGCGGTAACTTCACTCGGCGGTGTTGAGCTTCGTGTTGATGAATGGGAGATTGACGCCATTTACTCAGGCTCACAAAAATGTTTATCGGCCATGCCCGGTATTTCACCCATCAGTTTTGGTGATCGCGCCATTAAAAAACTCACCAATCGAAAAATACCGGTAACCAGTTGGTTCTTAGATCTTAATTTGGTTATGGGCTATTGGGGTGAAGGCGCAAAACGTACTTACCACCACACAGCGCCCGTTAATACGCTTTACGGACTGCACGAATCATTGGTGATGATTAGCGAAGAAGGACTGGAAAATTCTTGGGCACGTCATCAGAAAAATCACGAGAGCTTACGCGATGGTTTAGAGGCAATGGGCATTAGCTTTTTAGTTAAAAAAGAAGATCGTCTGCCACAACTCAACGCCATATTCATTCCTGAAGGGGCTGACGATGCAAAAGTTCGCTCTACCCTGCTGAATGATTACAACCTAGAAATTGGCGCGGGTCTTGGTGCTTACGCTGGCAAAGTATGGCGCATTGGTTTAATGGGTTATGCCTCTAGAAAAGAAAACATTACTTTATGCCTAGCAGCACTTAAAAACACGCTAAATAACTGATTGAACTTCCAAACAAAAAGGCGACTGTTTAGTCGCCTTTTTTAATGTTTCAAGCTGTTTATCTATGCTAATTTAGCCAACAGTTCTTCTTCCGTTTCAACACGATCAGGGTCTGGTAGACAACAATCAACTGGGCAAACTTCAACGCACTGTGGTGTATCAAAATGCCCCACACATTCTGTACATTTGTCTCCATCTATTTCATAGATTTCATCACCCATATAAATGGCATCATTTGGGCACTCTGGCTCACAAACATCGCAATTAATACATTCATCGGTAATCAATAAGGACATGGCTTTCTCCAAGGCGTTCTAACAATAAATTCAAGCGTAGATTATAACTTATCGTTGGATAATTATCACACATTTTTTTAGGTATCATTACCCAATCTTACAGGTAATATCTCATCCAAATTATGCGCTTTTTTCTGCTGCTATCAACGCTACTTATTTCACTACAATCACACGCAAAACTAGAAGACGGGCTCTACGCTAACTTGCACACCAATCAGGGCGATATTATAATCAAACTGGCTTTTGAAAAAACCCCACTCACGGTGATTAATTTCGTTGGTTTAGCCGAGGGAACAAAGCACTCTAACATTCAAATTGGTAAGCCTTTTTACAACGGTTTAAAATTTCATCGTGTGATTGATAATTTCATGATTCAAGGGGGTGACCCAAAAGGCAACGGCACGGGTGGTCCTGGGTACAAGTTTATTGATGAAATCACAGACCTAACTCATGACACTGGTGGCATCTTATCCATGGCTAATTCTGGTCCAAACACCAATGGATCTCAGTTTTTTATCACTCACGAAGCAACACCATGGCTCGATGGAAAGCACACTGTTTTTGGTCATGTAGTCAAAGGAATGAGTGTGGTTAACACCATCAAAAAAGACGATTTCATTCGCAAAGTATTTATTGAACGTATTGGAGATAAAGCAAAAAATTTCAAAACCGATGAAGCTGCTTTTGAAGCCTATAACCAAAAAAACCTTGTCAAAGAAAAAGCCAAACAAACGAAAAAAAAACAGAAACTCATTAACTTTGTAAAAGTTAATTATCCCGATGCTAAAGTTGCAACTGAAGGTCACTATGTGCAAATCAATCAAACCGGTAATGGTGATACACCTGAATTAGGGGATCTGGTTAAAGTCAACCTGTCCATCGACTTAGATGATGGCACCAACATGCGTAAAGCTGATGAACCACTGCCTTTCGCTGCCGGATCGGGCACCATCATTAAAGTCATTGATCAGTCTGTATTAACCATGAACATTGGTGAAAAACGCACCATTATTGCCTCTTATGCGCAAATCTATGGTGATAGTGATCGCGGTAGCTTATCCCAAGAATCATTACTAATTTTTAACTTAGAGCTTTTATCCATTAACGAGATCGACTAATGTTTTTAGAATTAATTAGTTTTCTTACTCAATTTGATGCAGGATTTAACGTTCTTCAATATCTAACCGTTAGAGCTGTATTGGCAATGTTGGCAGCACTATTCATCAGTTTAACTTTGGGGCATTTTTTCATTGCCAGATTACAGCAACATCAAATCGGCCAAGTGATTCGTCCTGATGGGCCAGAGTCACACTTTTCAAAAGCAGGTACCCCGACCATGGGCGGTATCATGATTTTATTTTCCTTTATTGGCAGTATTCTTATTTGGGGAGACTGGCACAATTCTTATCTGTGGATAATTATTGTGACTGCACTTATTTTTGGTGGCATTGGTTTTGTGGATGATTATTTAAAAATTAAACACAAGTCCTCTGACGGTCTTAGCAGCAAACAAAAATACTTGGCTCAATCCATCGGTGCAATTATAATTGGACTTTGGCTGGTTAATGACACGCATCAGCCCATTCCTACCGATCTACTCATCCCATTTTTTAAAGATTGGACAATTCCTTTAGGCACATTGGGCTTACTTGTATTTTCTTACTTTGTAATTGTAGGTAGCTCTAATGCTGTGAATTTAACCGATGGTTTGGATGGTTTAGCCATTATGCCGGTGGTCCTCATCTCGGGTGCATTAGCAATTTTTGCTTATATATCAGGTAATTATAATTTCTCTAATTATCTCAATATGCCCTTTATGCCAGACACAGCTGAAATATTTGTAATTTGTGCAGCACTGATTGGTGCGGGTTTAGGATTTTTATGGTTCAACACCTACCCTGCTGAAATCTTCATGGGCGATGTGGGCTCACTTTCTTTAGGCGCCATTTTAGCGGTGATTGCTATTATTGTTCGTCAAGAGATACTGTTGTTTATTATGGGTGGTGTGTTTGTTGCTGAAACTCTATCAGTGATAATCCAAGTTGGGTGGTACAAGCGCACTCAAAAACGTATTTTCCTCATGGCACCATTGCACCATCATTTTGAAAAAATGGGCATGTCGGAGCCAAAAATTATTGTGCGTTTTTGGATGATGACATTCATTTTAGTATTGATCAGTTTAGCATCCATTAAAATACGATGAACCAACTAACCAAATGGGATAAGCGTTATCTATCATTGGCAGCTGAGGTTGCTACGTGGTCAAAAGATCCATCAACTCAAGTAGGTGCCGTAACCGTTGGCAGTAAAAAAGAAGTACTTTCTCAGGGCTTTAACGGCTTTCCTCGTGGCATTCATGACACCGATGAGCGCTACAACCACCGAGAAACTAAATACAAATTTGTGGTCCATGCAGAAATGAATGCAATCTACAATGCCACTTATTCTGGTACCTCACTTGATGGTGCAACTCTGTACGTACACGGGCTGCCTATTTGCTCAGAATGCGCTAAAGGCATTATCCAAGTTGGCATTAAAAAAGTCGTGATCGAAAAATCAAAAGAACTCGACAACTGGAATGAAAGCGTTCAACTTTCAAAAGAAATGTTTAATGAGGCAGGTGTTGAACTAATCATAACCGGTAAATCTTAGTTATGAGTGAAGTATCCAAGCGTCGTACCTTTGCGATTATTTCTCACCCTGATGCCGGTAAAACCACCGTTACTGAAAAACTATTACTCTACGCCGGTGCGATTAAAACAGCGGGCAGCGTCAAGGCACGTAAAGCCAGCACTCACGCCACATCCGATTGGATGGAAATGGAAAAAGAAAGGGGTATTTCCATTACCTCATCGATCATGCAGTTTGATTATGACAACCATGTTATTAATTTACTCGACACTCCAGGGCACGAGGATTTTTCTGAAGATACCTATCGTACACTAACAGCCGTTGACTCTGCACTAATGGTG
>JGI26271J51732_1000839_pt1 | contig 12270 bp, 12 predicted proteins | sample SaaInlV_110m_DNA_FD_51732 | JGI IMG/M metagenome (IMG submission 51732)
TAGAAATCTAACGATTTCACTTAATCCTGGATTTTTAATTTGGCAAATTATTTTTCCTTTAATCTATATTTTTGTAGCTGGTTTTGCATATGGCCCGTTAATTAATCACGTTCCATTTGGTGGTAAAGATCTTGATTATCCTGCATTTTTAGCATCTGGTATGATTGGGTTTAATATTATGAATAGTACGTTAATTTCTGGTATTTTAATTTGGAATGATAGACGACATGGAATGTTTGAACAAATTATGTCCGGACCCTTCACTAGAAGTCATTACATTCTTAGTAATATTTGCACTATAGGAATAATTGGATTAGTAAGTGCATCTTTGATTGCCATAGTTGGATATCCTGTAATTTTTCAATCTGCCGAATTTTCATTAGTAACAATTCCAATCATTATCTTTGGTGCAATCACCGGATCGGTCTTATTTGGTTCATTAGCATCAATAATTTCTACCCGATTACGCTCAAGTGAAGGGTTTAATGTTATAATTAATACTGTTTTTCTTTTCTTTGCTTTTGTTAGTTCAGCATTTTATCCAGCTGATACTGCACCTGAACCACTGCGTACCGCATTTTATCTAAATCCATTAACCTATCTTGTGGATATAATTAGAGCAGGTATTTTTGGCACTGTTAATGAATTTGTAATCATTGAAATGATTATTCTTGCAGTAATTGCAACTGTTCTTTTTATTATAGCATCAAAACTATTGACTCGATTAGATTTTTAAAAATTAAATTTATTCTTTAAATCCTTCATACATTTCATTAATTTTTTTAATTACATCTAAATTTTCATATTTTACTAAATTTAAATTTGGAATGACACAATGTCCTCCAATAATTCCTGGAAACATTTTTGGCCTATTTCCTAGATTTTCATGAATTTCATCTGCAAATTTCCACATTTCATCAAAATCAACATTTTCTTTTTCACAAATCATTTTTGTAATTTGAGCATAATTAATTAACCATCCATAGTATGTTGTATCTACTAATATTTTTGCCAGTTCTGCAGTTTTTGTTGTTGACATCCAATCTATTTTTTCAAATCTTTTTTCTAAATCTATTCTTATTTTAGAATCAATTTCTGCACCATCAAATGAAATAAATTTTGTATATTTTTTTATATCATTTAAAAATCTTTTATGTACTCCACGAACTGGTGAGAATAAAATTGGCATTGAAAATTTTTCTTGTATAGTCTTTGTGGTTCCTGGTTTTACAGTTGAATGTATTATGACTACTTTAATATTTTTTATTTTATTAATCCAATTAACTACAATATCTGTAAATCCTGTTAATTCTCCTGGTAAACACACATGTAGATATTGTGGATTTTCTATAATTTTATTTTCAGTATAATTTTTACATTTTGAATTATCTAAATCAATTCCAATACAATCAAATTTTCTATCTACAAGTAAATTAAATAATGTCTCTCCTACTTCTCCCATTCCTAAAATAACATCTGTCATTATACCTAATCCCAGTAATATTGTCTATATTACATTCACGTTACAAAATCCTTATTTTTTAAGTAAAATAGCCCGGGCAAGACTCGAACTTGCGTCTCGGGCTTCAAAGGCCCAAATGCTTGACCGCTACACTACCGGGCTACTAAATCGAGCACTGCTATTCCCTTAATGAACTTTTTAATTCAATTTGACTCTTAAAAGTAAATTAGAATTAATTTTTGATTATTTTAATTAACTTTTCTATGGGATCTTCCATTTCTTTAACAATTTTTTTTGCTCTTTTTTGCTCTTGATTGTTATTTAATTCAAAAATTTTCTTAATATGATTTGAAATTTTACTTGGATTTGATTCTCTTTTTACTAGATGTTTTTTTACTAAGAAATTTTCTACTATGTTTGGAACTGCATTATATGATATTGTAGGAATTCCCATCAAAGCAGATTCTGCTGTCATGGTTCCACCTGATCCTATAAAAATATCTGTATTATTTAGTAAATATTTTCCATCAAATGACATTTTAACAATTTTTACTTTAGAATCAATGACTTTTTGTAGATTTACAATTTGTTTAGTATATCTTCCTAATACTACAATATTTTCACCTTTGAAATCATTTACAATTTTTTGAATTATTGGAATGATTTTATTTGATTTTGATGTATATGATGCCTCTTCCTCTTCTATTCTAATCAAAATATTTTTTTTATTATTATTTTTAAATGGAGATACTATTTTTTCATTAATTTCCCTTTGCATGGTAACTACTGCATCAATTGCTTTGTATTGTACAATATCTTTTTCATTAATTCCATATTTGGAAAATTCCTTTTTTGGTATTACATATGGAATTAATAATTTTTGAATTAATGGCAGTGTTAATCGCATTACTGCATTAGCATGAGGAGAATCACAAAACATTATGTGTTTAATTCCTAATCCAAATGAAATTCTTGCTGCTTCTGGTGATCCAAAACTAATTACTACTTCAGGCTCAAATTTCTGGATTTTCTTTGATAGTTTATCTATTCTTTCAATACTAGCTTTAAGCTTATTTTTTTTATTTCCACCACCATGTTTTCCAACAAAAACAAGGTCAAAATGACGTATTTTTGCTAATTTTGAAACCTCTTCGTACTTTCTTGAAGTACATAAAATGTTATGTTTTTTCCCTAATCTTTCAACTATTGGTTCAGAAAACAATAATTGTTTTGGTGTTAGAATATCAATCCATATTTTCAAGTATTTTTGCTAATTACTATACTTCAATAAGTTTATCCTTAGTTCATTATAATCTCTAATTATATGTCTGGAGTCAAAGTTGTTGTTTATGGACTTAGTACTGAAGGATATGCTATTGCATCTCAAATGGCCATTAAAGGTGCTGATGTCTACATCATAGATGAATCAACTCCATCTGCTATATCTCTAAAATCTGAAATTGCAAAAACCTATCCAAATGTTTCTTCGTTAAAAGAAGATGAACCATTATTAGCTATGGAACCAATCGATGTAGCTATTTCTAAAGCTCAATATCTTTTCTTTACCCCTAGAATAAGAAAAACAGGTCAAGATATCAAAACAGAAATTCATTCTAAATTCAAAGATGCAGTTACATCATTAAAGAAAAATAGCTCTGTAATCTTTACACTTCCAACTGGATTTGGAGGCAATAATGAAAATATTTCCTTATTGGAACATGTAACTGGATTTCAAATTGGTAAAAATATATCTTATTTTTACTATCCATTAGAGGATCTAAATCAACAACCAAAAATTATTGGTTCATTTAATGGTAAAGAAGATTTAGTTCTATCTGATTTACTCACTGATAATAAAAATGAGAAAAAATTTGTAGCCATTTCATCCTCCGAGCATTTTCATGCTATTGATGTCTTATCACGATTTTCTAGTTTGTGTAGTGTTTTAGAAGTTTGTAAATATGCTAAAGATGAAATAACAAAAAATGATCTTTCTTCCAATGATTTTCAAGAAATATTTTTAGATAATATGATTAGTGGATTATTTGATCTAAAATCTTTGGGCTCATCTTTTGAAGGTTCAAATTCGTTAATGTATTTGATTAATGGGAGTGTAAAAGGTATTGATGGTTACATTAAAAGATTAATTGATGAAATTCGTGCAACTTTAAAGAAAAATGATCTAAAAGCAAGTAGAACAAAAATTGCATTATCTTGGACTCTTGATCAACATGCAATGCGTGGAGATAAAATTGAAATGCTCCAAAATTTAATTTCAAAATTACGTGATTATATTGGTGATGTTGAAGCTTATGAAGATCCAGATTTCAATTTATTTCACAGTGATAAAACTACAATTGTTGTATCTTGTTCGCAATCTGATTTTGATAACATTAAAAATAAAAAACAAGATTCTAATTTAATAATTGTAAAAGCTAATCCTATATGTGAAACTATTCAATAATGGTATAAATTAGCTAAATAATTATTTTGATTAAATTGTCTGATGTAAATAATTCTGATGAAATTCCTGTTGAAGTTTTATCTGATGATCCAGTTAAAATTAATGATTCTACTCAAAAATCTGAACATACAGATAATGTAGAACATACAGTTGAAGAATTAACTCAACTATTGGATTTAGAAAAACAAAAAACATCTCAATTTGAAGAAAAATTAAAACATGTATTGGCAGATTTCCAAAATCTTAGTAGAAAAACACAATCTGATATAGAACGTGGTGTTAATTCTAAAAATGATGAATTTATTTTAGATTTTATCAAAATTTATGATGATTTTATACGAGCTAAAGATGTCTTATCTGAAAGTAAAATTAATGCAGATGGTCTAAATTCAATTTTAAAAAATATGGAATCATTGATGCAAAAATATCATGTTTCTTCTATTGATGCATTAGGTGAAATTTTTAATCCAAATTTTCATGAGGCTATTTCTATTATTGCTGATCCTGATTTAGATGATAATACCATTACAAAAGAGATTAGGAAGGGATATATTTCTCACGAGAGGATTATAAGACCTACGTTGGTAGAAATTTCAAAAAAGGAGAATAATGATAAAAATGACTAAAATTATTGGGATTGACTTGGGAACAAGTAACTCTGCTGCTGCTGTTGTAATGGGTGGAAAACCAACTATNATCCCTGCAGCTGAAGGAGCTACTGTTGGTGGAAAAGCATTTCCATCCGTTGTTGCATTTACTAAAGATGGTGAACTTTTAGTTGGTGAACCTGCTAGAAGACAAGCTGTAACAAATCCTGATAATACCATTGTTGCTGCTAAGAGAAAAATGGGTTCAGATGAAACTTTTAAAATTTTAGATAAACAATACAAACCTCAACAAATTTCTGCATTTATTCTGCAAAAAATTAAAAAAGATGCAGAGGCATTTGTTGGAGAACCTNTTGAGAAAGTAGTGATTACAGTTCCTGCATATTTTGATGATAATCAACGTCAAGCCACTAAAGATGCTGGAACTATTGCTGGCCTTGATGTTGTTAGAATTATTAATGAACCAACTGCTGCATCTTTGGCATTTGGATTAGATAAAGCTAAAGAAGATATGAAAATACTTGTTTTTGATTTTGGTGGTGGTACATTAGATGTTACTATAATGGAAATGGGTGGTGGTGTATTTGAAGTGCTTAGTACATCTGGTGATACTAAATTAGGTGGTACTGATATGGATAAAGTTCTAATTGATTATGTTGTAGATGAATTCAAGAAAAAAGAAGGTGTTGATTTAACTTCTGATTCTACTGCAATGACAAGAATTAGAGAAGCTTGTGAAAAAGCAAAAATTGAATTATCNACAGTAATGGAAACTGATGTTAACTTACCATTTATTGCCCATGATCCTTCTGCAGGTGCTAAAAATCTTGAACTGAGAATTACAAGAGCTAAACTAGATGAATTAATTGAACCAATTGTTGACCGATGTAAGCCATCAATACTAAAAGCATTAGAAGATGCAAAATTATCTAATTCTGATATTAATAAAATTGTCATGGTAGGAGGACCAACTAGAATACCTCTAGTGAAAAAATTTGTTAGTGAAGTAGTTGGTCAAGAAACTGAATCTGGTGTTGATCCAATGGAGGCAGTTGCAATGGGTGCTGCAATTCAGGCAGGAATCATTGCTGGTGATGTTACTAGTGATATAGTTTTACTTGATGTAACTCCACTTACGTTAGGAATTGAAACATTGGGTGGTGTAAGAGAACCACTAATTGAAAGAAATACAACTATTCCAACTTCTAAATCTAAAGTTTTTACAACAGCTGCTGATAATCAAACAGCTGTAACTATTCATGTTGTTCAAGGAGAAAGACCAATGGCAACTGATAATGTTTCATTAGGAAGTTTCAATCTTACTGATTTACCACCAGCTCCAAGAGGAGTCCCACAAATAGAAGTTAAATTTGATATTGATGCAAATGGAATTATTAATGTTACCGCAAAAGATCTTGGTACACAAAAAGAAGCAAAAATTACTATTGAATCTAATTCAAAATTATCTCCAGAAGAAATTGAAAAATTAAAAGAGGATGCTGAAAAGTTTTCTGATGAAGATAAAGTAAAAAAGGAAAAAATTGATCTTAAAAATGAAGCAGAGAGTTATATCTATACTACTGAAAAATTAGTAAATCATGATTTAAAAGATAAAATTTCACAAGAACAAGGAATTAAAATTACTGATGCAGTAAAAGAAGTGAAAGAAGTTTTAGATAAAGAACCATCTGAATTAAAACCTAAACTTGAAGCACTTCAGTCTTTAGTTAATGAAGTAACCACAGAATTATACAAAAATGCTACTCCTCCTCCAGGTGCAGATGGACAACAAGGTGCAGATGGACAACAAGGTGCAGATGGACAACAAGGTGCAGATGGACAACAAGGTGCAGATGGACAACAAGGTGCAGATGGACAAACTACTAAATCCGATTCAACTGATGATACAAAAACTAACTAATTTCTCAAATTCAATCATTTATAGTGTAATTATGATGAGGAAATAACTCATGAGTGCAAAACGTGATTATTATGAAGTTTTAGGAGTTTCTAAAACCTCTTCTCCAGATGAAATTAAAAACCAGTATCGAAAATTAGCATTAAAATTTCATCCTGATCGTAATCAATCTGCAGATGCTGGAGAGCATTTCAAAGAAATTTCTGAGGCATATGCCATTCTCAGATTCTGAAAAAAAACAAACCTATGATCAACATGGACATGCTGGAGTTGATGGTCGATATAGCAATGATGATATTTTTCAAGGTCGTGGTGGTGGAGGATTTAATGATATTTTTGAATCCATTTTTGGTCGTGGTGGATGGAGGTTTTACTCAACAACAACGTGGATCTGATCTTCTTTACCAAACAACTGTAACCTTAGAAGACGTGCTACATGGAAAAAAAATGGAAATTAATTTACAAAAACAGATTAAATGTAATAATTGTCAGGGTTCTGGTTGTAAACCTGGTACTAATAAAAAAACATGTACAACATGCAATGGTCAGGGAGAAGTAAGACAAACTCGTAATATGGGTTTGCTTCATTTGTAACTGCTGCACCATGTCCTACTTGCCAAGGTCAAGGTTCTATGATAGAAACACCGTGTGGTAATTGTAATGGACAAGGACGAATTAAAGGAACTAAAAAAGTTGACTTTGAAATTCCACCTGGAATAGATTCTGGTGATTATGTTGTTTCTAATGAAGGTAATGAAATTCCTGATGGAGTAAATGGGGATTTAGTAATACGTGTTAAAGTACAACCTCATAGATTTTTCAATAGAGATGGAAAAGATATTTTTTATGATCAAGATATCTCTATGATTGATGCTGCATTAGGTCGTGAAATCAGTGTTCCAACTTTACAAGGAAATGAAAAAATCAAAGTTGAATCTGGTAGTCAACCAAATACAATAATAAAACTAAAAGGAAAAGGAGTTTCTCATATTAATTCAAGAGGAACAGGAGATCAGTATGTTCGAATGGTTGTAAATATTCCTAAAAAACTTAGTAAACATCAAAAAAATCTCTTAGATGAATTTCAAAAAACTTTTGATTAGTTGATAGTAATGAAAATTGCATTAGATGTTGATGGCGTTCTTGCAGATGTAATAATATCTTGGTTAAATTATAGTAACTCCATTAGACCTCATATTTCTAAAAATCAAGTAACTGATTGGGAATTTTGGAAAAAATTTGATATTAACCCCTTTGATTTTTATTCAGAATTAAGTTATTGTTGGAAAAACTGGAAATCCATTCCTACTACACAAGAAAATTTATCAGATATAACAAAAGATCTTTCAATTCTTGGTCAAATAGATATTGTAACTGCTAGAGAACGTTCTACTGATATTTTTGTAAAGAGTTGGTTAAAACATCATAATATTGTATATGATAATTATGTGTCAGTAATTGATGGTCCAATGAAAGCTGATTTAGATTATGATGTATTTATTGATGATTCACCTTTGAATGCATTAAAATTTCTTGAAAATAATAAAAAAGTAATTTTATACTCTCAACCTTGGAATCAACATATTTCCAATCCCAATTTACATAGAATTTCAAATCTGGTGGAAGCAATTAAAAAAATTAAATCAAATTAGTTTTTTATTAATTTCCTGAGATTTACTTCATGTCCATTTCTAATATGTGATACATGATTTGTTTGTATTATCTCTGCAATTTTATCTTCCGTGAAAAATTTAATGTTATAACATCCAACTACTTTTTTACAACTTATACAATAAACTTCTCTAAATTCCATTTTATCACTTGGTTAATTTGATGTTGTTATTTTGTTGTATAATAAAGAAACTTATCTCAGAATTTAAAAATTCACGGTGCGGGAATCACCCAGCCTGGTCAACGGTGTAAGGTTCAGATCCTTATCTTTTAGGAGTTCGTGGGTTCAAATCCCACTTTCCGCATTTTTATTAATTACTTTCTATTTTCTTTTTAATATTTTTTAAAAGAAGATTATTAATTATTTCTCCAGATACTTTACCTCTTAATTCCTTCATTACAATTCCCATTAATGGTCCAATTGCCCTTTCTTTTTGATTTTTAATAATTTCTTGATTTTTATCTACTATATCTTTGATAATTTTATCTACATCTTCTTCACTAATAGATTCAATTGAAGTATTTTTCATAGCTTCTTCTATATTTTTTGATTTTTTAGACATTATATTTTCAAATATTATTTCAATTGATTCTTTTGCAATTTTCCTTTTTTCTAATAATTCAAATAATTTGAATATGTCTTTATTTTTTAATAAATTTGAATCTAATCCTTTTCTTTCCAAATTTGTAATTGTTGAACAAAGAATTGATGCAACAAATGTTGGATTAGTTTTTATTTTTTCAATTATATTTTCAAATAATTCAATATGTTTAGAATCAAAAATTTGTTCTGCAAGCTGTAAATTTATCTTATATTTTATTTCTATATCTTTGATTGAATCATCCCATAATTTTGGAATATTTTNTTCTGCNTCTGTTAATTCTTTTTTGCTGATAATTACTGGAGGGATATCTGTTTCTGGATACATTCTTGCAGCTCCTGGTCTTGGTCTAAGAAATTTTGTTTCACCTGATTGAGTAGCTAATCTTGTATCTATTGGTATGCCATGATTTTTGATATGTTCTATTCTTAAGATAATTTGATCAATAACTGTATGGATTTTTTCTTTAGGAGATGCTAAAATCAAAAATGCATCATTTTCATTAATTTTTAAAAAATTCTTTAATTCTTCTAAATCTGATTTTTCTATTCCATAATTTGGTAATTCATCTGAATGAAAAACCCCTCCAATCCCAAAAAATCTTACTAGTTCTGCCACCTCTTTTCCTAATCTGATACCTTCATACGGTAAATATCCAAACATTCCAGCCATATTTTTGAATGATATGGCTATAATTCTCTGATCTTTCTTTATTGCATTCTGAATAATTTTTGATTTACATTTTGAAAACAATTCTGTAATGTCTTTTTTATCCTCATCGTCATATGTCCAATCCCTTTCTTGTATTTTTTTTGAAATTTTTAATAATCCATGTTGTCTTTTTGCTTCATATTCTACAACTTTTTCTAATTGATCTAATTGTTGTACTCCTTTAACTTCAATTACAACTCCTCCTCCGTCTTTAATTGATACATTTACATCTTGTCGAATTGATCCTAATCCTCTTTTTACTTTTTTTGTACTTCTCAAAATTCTTCCTAGTGATAATGCAATTTTTTTAATTTCTGTTGAATTTACTTCGAAAGGATCTGTTGCAATTTCAACTAGTGGTACNCCTAAACGCTCTAATCCAAATTTTCTAACATTACCTTCTTCTCCTAAAATTTTTGCAGCATCTTCTTCTAAACAGATTGATTGAATTCCAATTTTTGTTTCTCCAGCATTATAAAATCCACCTTGTGAAATTAACATGGTACGTTGAAATCCCGTTGTATTTGAACCATCAATTACCGTTTTTCTCATAGGATAAATTTCACTGAAAATATTTGATTTTAATGCAGAAGAAATGATTAATGCAATTTTTTTTGCATCTTCATCTAATTCATGTGGTGGCTCTTCATCTTGTTCAACTAAACAACTACTTTTTTCATTTGCATAATACATGATGGTTTTTGATTTTGTACTTTCAAATAGAGCAGCTGGATCAAATTCACCTAATTCACTTTTAGAAGCTCGTAATTTTCTTTGAAATTTGATTGAGTAATCATCTGATTCGATAGGAGNACAATTACAGAATAATTTTTTTTTAGTTTCAAGCTGTTGATGAATTTCTAAGCCTACTTTTACGCCTACATCTTTTATTGAAAATTTTTCCATATCGTTATCTTGTCATGTTGTAAATTCTGATGCAATTTGATTAAGCATATTTTCTTTAATTTCATCATATTTTTCAGTATTTCCTGTTACCCACATTGCTTTAACTAATGCAACTTCCGGAATCATATCTTCAAGTGGAATAATTCCTAAATTTAAGAGATCTCTGCCACTTTCGTAAACTGTCATTCTTATTCTACCATCAATACATTGTGAAGTCATTCCCATGAAAATTCCTTTTTNGTTTGCCATTTTTATTATTGGATACATATTTTTCCCAATATGTCCTAGTCCTGTACCTTCAAAAATTATTGCTTTGTACCCTGAATCTATTATGTTTTTTAACAAATCTGGATCATATCCTGGATAATATTTTACTAGAGCGACTTTTTCATTTATTTTTATTTTTGGATTAAATTTATCTATTGTAAAAAAATCTGTTTTAATATTTTTATGAACTTCCTCATTTATAATTAAAAATGCTGGATCATTACCAACTGTTTGAAATGCTCCTCTTTTACTAGTATGATTTTTTCTTACACGTGTACCAATATGACATGAAATCGTTTCATCATTTTCATCTTGATGCATTGTTATGTAAATTCCATTTGTTTTTGATTTGGTAAGGAGTTTTACTGCTCCCATTAAATTTAGTGCTGCATCTGATGATGCACGATCTGATGATCTTTGTGATCCAACTAATGCTATTGGTATTGGAAAACCTGCTAGTGAAAAAGAAAGATACGCTGATGTGTAATGCATAGTATCTGTTCCGTGAGCAATAATTATTCCTGAGTAATCTGATTTACTGTATTCTTTTATTGTTTCAGCAATTTTTAACCAATGTTCAGGCATAATATTTTCTGAATATTCTGAAAATAGTACTTTTGTGTCAATGTTTGCAATTTTACTAAGTTCTGGAACTGATGAATTTAATTCCTCAGCTGTTAATACTGGTGTAACTGCACCTGTTCTGTAATCAATTTTACTTGCAATTGTACCTCCAGTCGATAGTAATAAAATATTTGGTAAATTATTATCTTTTTTAATTCTCTGGTTTTTCTCAATATTTTTTTCTATTGATGGATTTTTCTCAATTTTTTCAATCTTGTTAATTTCTAGGCCTATGTTATACCCACTTTTTAATTTTAAAACAATATGTTTGTCATCACTGTGTTCATATCTTGGCATTACAATTCCTGAAAATGTAATGTCGGTNAAAATTTTTACAGAATCTCCAATTAAGATTTTATTTGTTTTAAGAAATTCTAATGAATCTTTATTGTATCCTGTATATTCTGACATTTATGAGAATTATATTTACTATTTAATTAAAACTACCTGTAATAGGAGGCTACTAGTTTTTCACCCAACTTTAGGTCTTTTTGTTCTCTTACTTTCTTTACTGCCTCTTCAAAATGCTTCATACTTACCTTGGCATCAATACTAGTTTTCTCAATATCTTTCACATCTGGATGTGAATCTAAAAATTCGTGTATTACTAATGATACTGCAGTATTTGCAATTGATGCTGTATCTGCACCACTAAGTCCATCAGTTATTTCTGAAAGTTTTTCAAAGTCNATGTGTTTTGGATCACTTGTTTCGGTAATTGTTGGTATTTTTTCTGCATTAATTTTCAAAATGCTCTTTCTACTTTCTTTATCTGGAAGTGGAATTTGAATAATTTTATCAAATCTTCCTGGTCTTAATAATGCTGGATCAATCATGTCTGCTCTATTTGTTGCAGCTAAAACTATTACTCCGTGCATATTTTCCATACCATCTAACTCTGTAAGTAATTGACTGACCACTCTTTCAGTTACAGCAGTTTCACCACCTGCTCCTCTAATTGGTGCAATTGAATCAATTTCATCAAAGAATACTACGCAAGGAGATGATTGTCTTGCTCTTTTGAAAATTTCTCTAAT
>JGI26271J51732_1000840_pt1 | contig 12266 bp, 13 predicted proteins | sample SaaInlV_110m_DNA_FD_51732 | JGI IMG/M metagenome (IMG submission 51732)
TACGGGAAATTATATTTGCTGCTGTCTTCATACTTTAACTCTCAAAACTGCTCTGCAAATCATCATTTCAGAAAATCAAAAACACGGTCCAACTGATAACCACTGACTAAACTTTGTCCCGGATCATGTGACCAGTAAATAATCTGTCCTTTTCCGGAAATAGTATCCATCTCCACAAAACCCCAGTAACGACTGTCAGCACTGTTGTAACGGTTATCACCCATCGCAAAAACTTTCCCTTCCGGAATAGCAACCGGTCCAAAACTGCTGACCGGAGATGCAGACGATAAACCCTGAGCCTGACGTGACCTCTTTTCATTTGGTTCAAAATACGCGTACGGCTCAGCCAGCGGTTCTCCATTAATGAATACTTGGTCATTGCGGATTTCCAGCGTTTCTCCGGGAAGTCCCACTGCGCGTTTTATGTAATCAATCGAAGGATCCCGCGGATAGGGAAAAATGATGATGTCACCCCTGAGAACCGGTTTCTTAAACAACTTGATGTCTGTAAATGGAACAGGCGAGCCATAAGAATACATGCTGGCAAAAATGTGATCCCCAATCTGAATTGTCGGCAACATCGAACCGGAAGGAATTTGGAAAGGTGCGAACATATAGGTCCGTACAACAGTTGCAACTACAACTGCAAAAATCAAAGCCTCGACCCATTCCCTGATTGTACGGTTCGGAATCAAAAAATCCAGACGCAAAAATCCCTTGGCAATTTTCAACAGATCATCCTCTTTTTTCATAATTTCTTCTGCTTGAGGAAGTTTACGTACTCGGTTCAAAAACGTTTCAGGACTTGGAAAAACCCTGCTTTTTAATTCAGCAAGATCGTTCAATGCAGCTTCACTGAGACCTTTTTTCTGAAGTTTATTAAATGATTTGTCTGAAAGTTTGTAGGTTACAAACATATTAAATTGCAATAATTGATTAGTTAAGGACTTTTTTGTTGTGTTTAAACAGTCTTTTATTAGCGGCGGTTTGAAAGTATTTCCTTGGTTCGCTTGTCTCTATGCTGAAAAAGTTAAGCTTATATTTTGACTTGATCAGCGAAAATAGTCAAATTTTCGTATGTGTTCTTTAATCTGGGCAACTCTAAAAACCGTCCCCTGAGACAGTGCCCTGTGGTTCCGATAATTAACCGGCGCTAAATTCCGCTTCACCGCGAAAATCAAGCCATCCGCGTAAGAGTGAGTATCCCATCACCCAGGGCAGAACATGCAGTTGGAAGACAAACACCAGCCAATCCTGCAGTGATAGATCTCTTAAATTTGCGTAACGCAAACTTGCTCCGGCTGTCAGACATAATCCCGTGAGATAAACACTAACGGGCAAAAGCATTCCACTTGCGGAAAAACCAAACAACAGTGCCGCAAGAAAAACTATTTGAGAAAGCACAAAGATAGCGTATAATTTTCTCTTTAAATGCGGAATTTTCATTCCAAATATTTTATGCGCATCCAATTCAAGTTGATAGCGTGAAGGAAACCTGCGTGCAAGTAAACCGTCATAGTAGTAACGACGGGCCAAAACCAGCGGTCGGGAATAACTCGAAGAAAGCGGCGGATGCTCCACAATCAGTGCAGGCGCAAAAATAATCGAATAGCCTGAGGCTAAAATACTGAATGCTAAATCTGTGTCTTCACGGAAAGGAATCCGATATGCTGGATGAAAGTTTGCTAAATTTTTGCGAACAAGAAAATTACAGGTTGGGTAACGTCCGCCATCAGTATTTTCGGTTTGATGAGTGAAAGGTGTGGCAAGATTGCGCTGAGTGACTTCAGTACGTCCCTCAAACGCNCCGGCATCCGGTTTTTGCTGAATCAGCTGAAGTGCGTTTTTCACCCAGTCTTGATCCGGAATAACATCTGCGTCAATAAAGCCGATCCATGAACCGGCAGATTTTGCAACTCCTGCGTTGCGGGCATTGCCTGGTCCGGAATTCTGAATTGATGTCCATTGTAGATTTAACTCAGTCTGTGCTTTAAACTGAGAAAGCATTTCCAGAGTTTCGTCTGTGGAACCGTCATCNGCGACAGTTACTTCAAATTCAGCTTTTGATNCAGATTGTTTTTCTAATGCTTCAAGGCAACGTGACAGCAACTTTGCGCTGTTGTATGCCGGAATTACGATTGAAAAAATATCCGCATCTGTCTTACTTTCCGGAGTTGAATCCGGGACAACATTTTTATCTTTTTTAATCATGCCTCAGCATTCTCTTGATCCGGAATTATCCGGTTTTATTCACAATTTACGGGCCGCACTGCCTTATCTGGAAGAGTTTAATCAGCAAACTTTCGTGATTCAACTCAGCGGCGATTTGCTGGAAATTCATAATTCCAGAGTCATTGAAGATCTGGCACTCCTGCAGCAGGTTGGTATCAGAATCGTGTTAGTCCATGGAGCAGAAACCCAGATCAGCAAACTGCTTGCCGCNGAAGGTCACGATTATCAGACTGAAGACGGCGTNCTGGTTGCAGAAAAAAAACACTTGGCACTTATTGAACAGGCAATTTCATCTGCCAACTGGAAACTGCTTTCAAAGCTCCGCAGTTGCGGAAAGCAACTTCAACCTGTTACCGGTCATTTTTTGTCTGCAGAGAAAAAAAATCTGGCCGGAGATTTTGCTTCACACTGCAACGGAAATGTTTGCGGACTAGAACTTAAAACACTGCGTCAGGCAATTGCAGATTCAAAGCTCGTTATTTTACCACCTTTTTCACTAGGAGAAAAGGGACGATTATGGATTCTTGACGCAAANCAGCTTGCATTTGAAGTAGCAACACGTTTACGTGCTAAAAAGCTGATTGTNCTGGACACCGCTGCCTTACCGCATTTTGCAGAAAATGATTCTTCCGAAATGACTACTGACAGNGTTCAGCAGTGGCTGAATAAAAATCCTGAGCTGCCTCAAGCACAGCGTTTACAGTTAAGCTCACTCACCGAAGCNTGTGTGAGAGGTGTAGAGCGTTGTCATTTGCTGGACGGCAGAGTAGAAGGAGCTTTACTCGCGGAACTTCTCACCCCGAAAGGTGCGGGTGTGATGATCACCAACAGTTCATACAAGCGTACACGCCCCGCAAGGTTGAGCGATTTGCAATCAATTCTGGGAATCCTCAATTCACCGGTTCAGCATGCAGCGGTTGTGTTACGTTCCGAGAGCTATATTGAGCAGCAGATTGAAAATTATCTGGTGTTCTGTGTTGACGAAGACGTTGTTGGCTGTTGTGAAATTATTATTTTTCCGGATGGTTCGGCTGCGGAAATTGCTAGTTTGGCTGTTGATAAAGCTTATCGGAACCAGGGAATCGGCAGTGAGCTGATTCAGGCCGCTACTGAGAAAATCCGTTCCAGCGCCTGTAAATTAGCCTTTGCTTTAAGTACTGCCTCTTCACATGTTTTTACTCAATGCGGTTTCCGTGCTATCAGTCCGGAGGAACTTCCTGAAGAAAAAAGGAAGAACTACGACTTTCAGGAATCGATTGTTTATGGTCGTAAAATAAATTGAGACAAATAATTATTCCGGCAGGACTACAACTTCTACACGGTTATTTAAGCTGCGTTGAGTAGGAGATGCTTCGCGGAAACGTGGACGTGTTGAGCCAAAACTCTTGACTGAAATTTTTGTTGGATCAAGCCCGTTTTCAATAAAAAAGCGAGCCACCTTTGAGGCACGTGCTCCTGCGAGTTCCCAAGTTGAATCCCAATTTTCCGGAACTGTTTTTTCAGTATGACCTTCTATTTGGATTTTGTTGGGCAGCAGGAAAATTAGTTTTGAAAACCGTGTCATTTCTTTGACTGCTTTGGGATTCAGCTTAGCAGAATCCGCTTTAAAATAAGCACTGGCTTTAAAAGAAACGACAACCCCTTTTTCTTCTACATTAATATTCGCATCGTCGCCTAATTCACTCTCTTCCAACTGCTGTGCGATTTGTTCAACAATGGAATCTTTGCCCTCATTCATATAAGGTGTCCCTGCCGGAAGTGGTTTAAAACTCGCGGCTAAACTTTTGAACTTCATTGTTTCATATTTGCATGAAGAAAAAAGCAAAATGAAGAAACAAAGCAGAAGCGTTACCAAATCTCCATAAGTAAAAATCCACTCCTGGTCGAAAACCACACAAACTTCACAATCGTCCTCATCGATGAGTGTACCCATAATCTGTCTGGTTTTTTACGTTTATTTTGGGATTGTGATTGTTTATACAGCTTGAAAACAGGCTGAACGTTTTAAATTACTTTGTTAGTATTTTTTTGTAAGCAGCAGTTCAACGGGTTTGATCTTCAGGCATGAGCACAATTTGTACACGACGGTTCAGGCTGCGTTTGTAGGCAGTATCCGGATTAAACCTGGGACGTGAATCACCATAACCTGCGACCTGGATACGATCCGCGGGAATCAGTTTTGATTCCAAAAATGCTGCAATCACACTTGCGCGTGCAACTGAAAGTTCCCAGTTTGACGGATATTTTTGATTAGAGTCTGACTCATCTGTGTGTCCGGATATTTCAATATTGTTCTGCAGTTGTCCGATAATCGGCAGCATTTTGATCAATGCCCCTTTTGCCTTCTCGCTCAAGCTAACTGAACCCTGTTCAAATGCTACCGTTTTGCTGAAACTTACTTCAACACCGGCTTTTGAAGCATTGATTGAGACATCATCCGGCACCTCAAGTTGTTCCAGTTCCCTGGACGCTTTATCCAAGGCAGAACTCTGGCCACTGAAAATAAAAGGACTACCAGGCGGCATGCTCTTAAAACTGTCTGAAATTTGCTTGCTTTTTTCTACATCAGTCCTGCACATCGAAAAGAGTAAAATGAAGAAGCAAAGCAGGAGAGTTACCAAGTCTCCATAAGTAAAAATCCATTCCTGATCGAAAGGTATGCATACTTCACAATCCTCCTCATCAATCATCTGACCCATGGTTTACTCCTTTATCCGCTTCAGCTTNAGCTTAAGCTCCACCTTCTGCAGCCGCAGCACCATCACCACCTTCAAACTTCAACGCTTCATACATGGTTTTTTGATCAGGAGGCAGATAGTTCATTAAATCGTTTTCGATAAAATCAGGACGCTGCCCTCCCTCAATATAAAGAACTCCGTCACGGATCATTTCCATCAAAACTCTTTCCTCACCCTGATAAAGTTCAAGCTTCTTTTTGGCAGGTGAAAAAATCGTGTTCGCAAACAAAGAACCGTAAAAAGTCGTGATCAAAGCCACCGCCATTGCAGGTCCAATCGCTGAAGGATCNTCGAGGTTCTGGAGTAGCAATACAAGCCCAACCAGCGTTCCAAGCATCCCCCAGGCAGGACAGAGAGAAGCCATAGTACCAACCACAGCAATCTCATTATCTTTGCCTGCCATGGTATATTTCACTTCATGCGCCATCATTTCCACAATCGCTTCACGGTCAGCCCTGTCCACTACAAGTCTCAATCCTCCTCGCAGGAAAAGATTTTCTATGCTGGGCAGCGCGTCTTCAATCGCCAGAATATTTTTCCGGGCAATTTTGGAAACATCTACAATCAGGGTCAGCGTTTCTACCAGCTGAACCGGATTCTGTTTCCAGGATTTACCGATGATGCCTAAAAAGCCCTTAGCGTCTCCCATAGGGTGTGAAATAAATGTGGAGGCGATTGTTCCTCCAAAAACGATCATTAACGAAGGAGTATCCCAGAAGTAGACAACGTTTCCGGCTTTTACGGTAAACGTTGCAAAATCAAAAGTCATCGCAAACAACAACATAAACCATGCTAAAATGGTCCCAACCAGCGTTCCCTGTTCCATAAAAAATACTCTCCAGATGTCATGGATGTGAGGTTCTTTAAGCCTCTAATTCAATTTAACAAAGTGTTAATTTTCGTAACACGCTTTAGATTAGCAATAACCGTGAAAATACCGGATGTTTTCTGGAATTAATTCTTGCTGGACTGGAAATAAAGTCCTAAAGCAGTGTTATTTAGAAGGAGCTGAGAAATCTGCTTTAAACTACAACCTTGATATCAGGAAATTTTTTCCGCACTTTTTTATGTTAACTTTTTTAACAAGNGGAAAAGATTAGTTNAATTTAAAGTNCGGACTTATGAGGGGAGTATTTGCGTTGTAAATTANAAATCGCTGCNATTTTCGTGAGGCATTTTAAACAAACGTTGAGCATTTTCATTAGTTTGTTCGGCTAACTGCTGCAGAGAAATATTTTTCAATTCTGCCACAAAAGTTGCAATTGCAGGAATATGCGCGGGTTTATTGGGTTTTCCACGGAAGGGAATGGGAGCCAGAAAAGGTGAGTCTGTTTCCAGCAGCATCTTCTCCAAAGGCAGCCAGCGTACTACTTCACGTAAATCTTCCGCATTCTTGAAGGTTACAATTCCGTTTATGCCAAGATACCACCCCATTTCCACCAGTTCGTGCGCCATCTCAATTGAGCTGGTAAAACTGTGCGCTACTCCAAGAGACTTAACAGGAATTTCTCTGAGGATGTTCAGCGTATCAGCTTCTGCTTCCCGACTGTGCATGACAACCGGTAGATTAAGCTCTTCTGCAAGCATGAGTTGTTGGCGGAATACTTGTTGCTGTACCTCAACAGGACTGTACAAATAATGATAATCCAACCCAGTTTCACCAATGGCAAGCAGCTTATCTTCTGTTTGTGCCAGCTGACGAATTTTGTCTAACAGAGACTCGTTCATGGCTGAAGCATCATGCGGATGAAAGCCGACACTACCGTAAACTTCCGGAAATTGCAGCACTGCGTTCAAGACGAAATCAAGCGATGGTTCATCCACAGAAATAGTGAGCATCCGCTGTACTCCGGCATCTTTTGCTTCAATAACCGCTTCTTCAGGAGTTGAATCAAGTTTGTCCAAGTGGCAGTGAGTATCGATAAAACTTGTCATAGAGTGTGAAAGTGGGCTAGATTTATAGGTTTAATTGTTAATGTTTTCGTTTCCTGTAACTGATTCACAGCACAGTCTGCTTTGAAGCTGAACAATCGCTCTTAATCCGTTTACTGGTTTGCACCTCATCAAATTATTGGCAAATGAGCAACCTTAAATTAAATTATCTGCGTTCTGCAGCATTAACTTTGCTGATCACTGTTGCTCTGCCACTTTTGCTTTCCGCTTGTTANACAGTACGTTTTTACCATGATACAGATATGTTACGCGAAAAGCACGACGGAGAAATTTCCAGTATCAGCATGATTTTTACGGACAGCCAAATCGGCGGCCCTGCAAACATTCGCTCTGCCTGCCCCAGCGGTGCTTCAATGATTGAAACTGAACAAACTACACTTGACGGGTTGACGCATTATTTGAGCCTTGGCCTTTACAGTCCGCAAACTGTTCGTGTCTGGTGCAAAAGAAGGATCAGGTAAAATGATGAAAAAAGAATGGAGCCTACTTTGTCAGCGTTTAAATTATCAATTCCAGCAACCGGAGTTTCTGCGGCAGGCACTGACACATAAATCTTTCATACCCTCCGAAAACGAAGAAAATTACGGTAATAACGAAAGAATCGAATTCCTCGGAGATGCAGTTCTGGATCTGGTGATCAGTGAAATGTTGATGGAAAAGTTTCCTGAACTGGACGAAGGCGGACTCTCAAAATTCAGGGCGAGCCTCGTCAGTGAATCCGGACTCAGTAAACAGGCCCGTGAGCTGGAATTAGGTGATTGCCTCCTGCTTGGCAGAGGTGAAGAAGTTACCGGTGGACGTCAAAAAACATCTTTGCTGGCGGACACCTTTGAAGCAGTCATGGCCGCGGTCTATCTCGACAGCCGCGAAGAATACGGAATTTCAATAATTTCACGAGTCATTCAAACCCTTTTTCTGCCTCATGTCCCTGAAGATGCAGAAGGTTACATTACGCGGGATTTTAAATCCGAACTACAGGAACACGTACAAAAACTNTTCGGTATTCCTTCAACTTATGAATTGATGGAAGAATCTGGTCCTGATCACGAAAAAGAATTTACCATGGCGGTTTTTGTCAAAGAAAAAGAATGCGGCAGAGGCATTGGTGCCAGCAAAAAACTAGCCAGCCAATTAGCAGCAGAAAATGCCCTGCTGCGTATTCAGGATGAACCTTCATTCCTTCAAGTAGAAAATATCAGCTAATGCAGAATTCAACTTCACAAGAACCAATCCGTATCCAAAAAGTAATCGCACTCGCCGGAATTGCCTCAAGACGTGCCGCGGAAAAATTAATCCTGTCCGGTGAGGTGATCCTGAATGGGGAAATTGTTAAAGAGATGGGCCAAAAAATGATCATCGGAAAAGATCATTTGAGCGTAGAAGGCAAGAGAGTTAAAATCCCTCAACAACAAAAAACACAGGTCTATGCGCTCTACAAGCCTAAAAATTGCATCACGACACTCAACGATCCTGAGGGACGTACAACAATCAGTGACTTTTTTCCGCGAACTTCCGCCAGACTTTTTCCGGTAGGCCGGCTTGATTATGATGCAGAAGGTTTAATTTTGTTGACCAATGACGGTGATTTGTCTCAGCAGTTGATGCATCCAAGTCACAAAGTCTGGAAAGGTTATTTTGTTAAGGTACGCGGACTTGTAAAAAACGAAACTTTGGCCAATCTGCGGCGGGGGCCGGTGATTGAAAAAAAGAAGCACCAGCCTGTACGGGTAAAAGTATTACACACTATCAATGACAAAACCTGGCTGGAGATATTTCTCAAAGAAGGTACAAACCGGCAGATTAAAAAAATGCTGCTGACCCTCGGTCATTCTGTGCAAAAAATTAAACGTTTCCAGGTAGGTCCTGTTAATTTAGGAGATTTGCAAGCCGGCGAAAGCAGAGCCTTGAGTCCGGAAGAAATAAAACAAATTCTGCCAAATTAAGAACTTTCGCCAGCCTCCACCCAAGTTCCAAATTGCTACACTTATACCATGCCCAAGGCAGATTTATACAAAATATCGATTACTGACGGGAAAGTGCTGCTGCGCATTCCGCAGCAGTTGATAGGTGCGGAAACCGCAAATATGGACGATATCCAGGCGGAACTGCATTTGATGGGTGTGGATTACGTTCCGGAACAACTCCAGGAAATTTATGAGCGGACCAGCGGTGAGTTTGATTTTCTGACAGATTTTAAAACCACTGGTTTCACTCTGCAGATTGAACTGAGTAAAGATGAAGCAAAGGCCTATCTTAACATCATTCCTCCAATGGAAGAGGAAGAGCCTTTAACGCTGGAACGGATAATCAGCGTGCTCAAAGAAAAAAATATTCTGCAGGGAATCCACAACAAAAGTATTGAAAAAATTATTGCAGAAAAGATTTATTTCGAACCTGCAATTGTCGCCAGTGGCAAAGAAACTGTACAGGGCAGGAATGGTTTCCCGGAACTGCTCTTTCTTCCGAAAAAGTCACGTCCCGCTCCGGGAACCCGCGTGAATCTTCGAGAGGTGCAGGTTTTACAGAAAGTGCAGCAGGGACAGGAACTGGTGCGTATTGAAACTGCCACCATGGGCGAAGATGGTTATACAATAACCGGAAAACTTATCAGCGCTACTCCCGGAAAACAATACCGTATCCGTCCCGGACGCAACACCAGATATAATCCGGAAGGTACTCATATTATCGCCACAAAATCCGGAGTTGTCTGTCTTAACAATGACAGCATTTCTGTGGAAAAAGTGAAAGTCGTTGAGAAAGTTGATGCCTCTACCGGGCATGTGCGTTTTGACGGAATTGTCAGTATCCGCGGAAATGTCTCTGACAGTTGCAGCGTGGAAGCCGTGCGGATTGACATTGGAGGTTCCGTAGGTAAAGCACGTTTACGCTCAATCGGAGAAATTCACGTAGCGCAAGGACTCAAAGGTGCAATCGTCCAATGCGGAAGTACACTGCGTGCAAACAACATGACGAATACTCAGGCCAGTGTCGGTGAACATGCTCTGGTCGACGAATACATCGTTAATTCAAAAATATACTGTGGTTCAACACTTCAGCTAACTTCTAAACAAGGGTATGCTTCCGGAGGTGTCCTGCAGGCCGGAAATCTGATCCGCCTGCCGAATATCGGACTGCCTGGAACTGATGAACCAAATGAGGACGGTGAATATCCTGAAAACGAACTTCCGCAGACTATTTTAGAAGTTGGAATTTCACTTAAAAACCGTAAACAGTTTAATGAACTGGAAAAAAATGCCCAGGAATCTCTGCATTCGCTGCAGGACGATCTCAAGGAAATTACTACTATTCTTGAAGAATTGCAGGAGATTGGCTGGGACGAGACAAAAATCGGCAAATTAACCGAACTCGAGTCAAAGGCTAACAAAAATGTCAGCAATACTTTCTCCGATCTCCGTAAACGGGAAGCACAGGATGGCATCAACGAACTGAACAAGAGCACGAACGGAGGTGCGGTTTTCATCACCGGAAAAATCCCGGCCGGAACCGCAATTAACGTGCGTCGAGCACGCTATAATGTACTCACAAGGACGACTGATAAAGCTTATAGTTTTGCAGAAAACGGAATTCAGGCCACCCCCTGTAAAGAACTGTTGAAACGCTACCAGGAATATTTTCTGAAATTGACGGTCTGATCTTTTAAGGAAAAAGCACTGAAGCACTGAAAAGAACGAATGGCGGATATAACTAGAAAAGATGTTGAACGACGTGTAAAGCGCGGTGATTCACTGAAGGAAATTGATATGACCGGACTAAATCTGGATGATTTCAATTTTGAAGGTGCTATTTTCAACAAGTGCAAATTCAGCGGCAGCAGCATCAACCGCTCAATTTTTGCATTTTCACGTTTTGAAGCATGTCTGTTCAATGACTGCGAAATGCAGGAATGCAACTTTCAGGAGTCATCATTTGTGGAATGTGATTTCAGCAAAACTGATTTACGTGACAGTGTATTGATTGAAGTCAACTTCCGGCAGACGGTTTTGCACAGCACCGATTTCAGCGGTTCTTTTCTTCAAGATGTAGTTTTGATCGAAGCCAGCGGTGATCTCTGCAATTTTTCTTTTTCAACTTTAAACGCGTCTAATTTTACCGGTGCGAAATTTCAGGTATGTGATTTCAGCGCCTGCCGCGGTTTCGGTATCAAAGCGGAGGCGGCGGACTTTACGGGTTCAGAATTCAGCGGGGCACGGCTGGATTCATCACAACTTCAGGGTGCAATTTTAAACTTCTGCAATTTTTCAGCTGCATCTCTGCAGGAATGTGATTTGAGCAAAGCCCAGCTTTTTTCTGCGACTTTGGAGAACGCGTGTTTAAATTCCGCGCTTTTGCACGATGTTTTATTAATGGGAGCAAAAGCGGAGGGAGCAGAATTGGCTGATACAGTTCTCAATAACGCTAATCTGACAAATGCGGATTTCTCCAACAGCATCTTTGACGGTGCCGCCATGAGCGGTGTTATGGATCAGGACACAGTTTTTGACGGTGCCAGCCTCAAAGGAGTAAGCCGATGAACTGGAAATTACGCTTTAATCTTAGCCTAATGCTTTTCCTGTTGAGCGCAAGCGTACTTTTTGCTGAATACCGTGCCTATGAACTGGAGGTATTTGACCGGATTGCAAACTCTTCACGCAAAGTCATCACCTCTTTTTCACCGACAGACTTTATTCAGGTAAACGGCGGACCACAGCGTATCGGCATAATTATCAGGGCTTCATGGATCTGCTATGGCGACACATCACTCTATAAAAAAGTATGTCCAACACCTAAAGCAATCAACCCGCGTTTTCAACAAGGCGACCGTGTGCAGATCGTTTTGAAAAAACATCTGACCGATCAATGGCTTGGTATAATAGAAAACAGTTTTTTTCGACCGGGTTTGCGGAGCAATGTATATGGGGTACGTTTTACGGAACGCGGAAATCTGTACACACGTTATTACGAGTCAAATCTAAAAAAAGTGCCTTGAGGAAAAATTCTTTGCCCGTCTTGATCGTTTCCGCCTTTTGCGTTAAACTGCTCAAATATCTTTGATGGTCCCGTAAAAAGTCAGGATGACACCAATGTTTGTCATTCCCGCTTTCGCGGGAATGACAACTAATTACGAAGCCATCATCTTTAAGGGTATCTTAAAATGAGTGTCGCAACTTTGAAATATTTTTTGCTTCGTTCGTAATAACACGCTTTTGGGATTAATTACAAAATTATAATATCGACTAACTAAAAACAGCTGCTTTGTTTTAGCAGTAAACAAACTACAAAATAAAATGGAAAAAATTAAAGCCGCGAGTCTGATGACCGCAATCAAAACACCTTATAAGCCCG
>JGI26271J51732_1000842_pt1 | contig 12193 bp, 10 predicted proteins | sample SaaInlV_110m_DNA_FD_51732 | JGI IMG/M metagenome (IMG submission 51732)
AGCAAGCTTGGTACGGGTTTTAAGTGTTGTATCACCATTTGCATTAATCTCGTCAATAACCGTTTGGTAATCTGATGCATCCACCACAACAGTAACTGAAGTATGATTTTTGGCACTTGATCTTAGCATTGCTGGACCACCGATATCGATATTTTCAATTGCATCTTCAAGTGTGCAATCAGGATTAGCAATGGTTGCTTGGAAAGGGTATAGATTAACCACAACCAAATCAATAGGGTTGATATCGTTATCAGCCATTACACCTTCATCAAGTCCACGACGAGCTAAAATGCCACCGTGAATTTTAGGATTAAGGGTTTTAACACGGCCCGCCATCATTTCAGGAAAACCGGTGTAGTCCGATACTTCAATTACTGGAATGCCATTATCAGCTAAAAGCTTAGCTGTGCCACCGGTTGAAAGGATTTCAATATTTTTGCTTGCTAAAGTTTGGGCAAGTTCAAGAATGCCAGTTTTGTCAGAAACACTGATTAGGGCGCGTTGTATAGCCATTTTATTCCTTTGAGATTTGGTGAAAAACTAAAGAAAATATTATAGCTTATACAGCTCAATTTTTTTCTTTAAAGTGCCACGATTCATGCCTAAGATTCTCGCTGCTTCACTTTGATTTTGTTCGACAGCATCTAATACAAATTTAATAGTAACTGATTCAGTTTCTTGCATGACCATTTTAAATACACCATTTGCTGACTCGCCATTCAACTGCTCAAAGTAGCGCTCAAGTTTTGCATTAATACAAGCGGGTAAATCAATTGGGTTCATAGTTGGTGTAAATAGTTCTCAAGTAGTTGGTATTGCAATTTGTGGTCAGTAATTTTGTTGACTTTCCCCAGAAGGTTTGAGCATTTTTTTCGTCAAGGTGAGTAGCATACCAAAAAATATGCTTTCTGGATAACTGAGTGCCTAATTTTTCGCCATAAAATTGATGAATTTGTTTAATATGATTCAAAATCATTTGTTTTTTTTCTTCAAGTGGGGCAGTATTTAAGGCTTTGTTGCCCGTTTTTAGGTAATGGTCAATTTCATGAATAATCCATGGATTTCCTTGAGTGGCTCTACCGACCATCACCCCATTTGCACCCGTGTATTGTAAAACTGATTGCGCTTTTTTAGCCGAGGTAATATCACCATTGGCGATCACTGGAATGCTAACCTGATTAACAACATTTTTAATGGTGTCATACTCGGCACTGCCATTGTATTTGTCTTCGCGTGTTCGGCCATGAACGCTGAGCATTTGGATGCCTACGTCTTCAGCGATTTTAGCAATGGTTGGGGCATTCTTATTGCTGACGTTCCAGCCCGTTCGCATTTTTAAAGTTACGGGTATATCCACCGCATTGACTACCGCCGTGAGAATATTTTTAACCAAGACTTCGTCTTGCATGAGTGCAGATCCTGCGGCTTTATTGCAGACTTTCTTGGCAGGACAACCCATGTTAATGTCGATAATATCAGCGCCAAATGTCAGCGCTTGCTGCGCTGAATAAGCTAATTCATCGGCTTGGGAGCCGGCGATTTGAATACTGATGGGTGCTGGCTCGCCAGAGAAATCGAGACGATGTTTGGATTTATTTGTTCCTAATAGATGTTTTTGAATAACCACCATTTCAGAGGTGGTGAGTGCCGCACCTTGCGCACGACAAATAGCGCGAAAGGGCTTGTCACTGGTGCCTGCCATCGGGGCGAGAAATACCTGAGATTTTAATTGGTAATCACCAATTTGAATGGACACAGGCTAATCCTTAATTACTTTTTTGGTTTTTTCCAATAGGCGTTTTTGCTTGAGTTTGGATAAATAATCAACAAACAAAATTCCTTTTAAATGGTCTAGCTCATGCTGAATGCATACAGCAAGTAAGTTGCTTGCGTGCAATGTAAATGATTCACCTTGTTCGTTTAATGCTTCAATTGTAATTTGGTTAGAACGTTCAACTTCTGCCTGAAAACCAGGTACTGACAAACAGCCCTCGATGTGTTTTTCATGGCCACTTATTGTTGTGATCTTCGGATTAATAAAACATAAGGGGTGATGTTGTATGTTGGTTTNTTTATCCGAATCATTTTTTCTATTTTTCAGTAGCAACTCATAATCATCTTGCGAGTCTGGTACGTCCATTACCACTATTTGTAGATGCTGATTTATTTGGGTGGCCGCTAAGCCAATACCATCTTCAGCGTACATGGTCTCAAACATGTTCTTAACCAGTATTCTAGTTTTATCATTCACCGCATCAACCTCTTTAGCTTTAGTGCGTAGGCGAGGATCAGGGTAGTGAAGAATAGGTAGAATCATGATTTTTGTATAATGGTATCAGTCGGTTGATCGGTCTTCTCAGGGTAATCTTCATTGTAATGCAAACCACGACTCTCGGTTCTGGTAATTGCTGACTGAACAATAATTTGTGCAATTTTAACTAGGTTTCTAAGTTCGATTAAATCATTTGAAATCAAGTAAAGTCGGTAGTATTCATTGACCTCACTTTGAATTTGAGTGAGCTTTAGTTGGGCATAATGAAGGCGTTTGTTGCTACGCACAATGCCAACAAAGTTCCACATAATGCGTCGAATTTCATCCCATAGGTGAGATACCACTACTTTTTCTTGCGAAGGCGTGACTCGAGATGCATCCCAATTGTCAAACTTTGGTTGTGCTTCATTAAAGGTTTGAAGATTAATGTGCTTGGCACAAGATTTGGCAAAAACAATGCATTCTAGCAAGGAATTGCTGGCCATGCGATTGGCACCATGCACACCGGTGTGCGCTGCTTCGCCAATCGCGTATAGATTGGTAATGTTGCTTTGCGCGTCTAAATTGGTTTGGATGCCACCACACGTATAATGGGCAGCCGGTACAACAGGAATAGGGTCTTTTGAGATATCAATGCCAAATGAGATGCATTTTTTGTAAATGGTGGGAAAATGTTCTTGTAACCATGATTTGTCCTTAAAAGAGATGTCAAGATAAACACAGTCAAAGCCGTTGGTTTTCATCTCAAAGTCAATGGCTCTAGCAACAACGTCTCGAGGTGCAAGTTCGGCTCGATCATCGTATTTGCGCATGAATGCATCGCCGTTTGGTAGTATGAGTTTGCCACCTTCGCCACGCAACGCTTCGGAAATTAAGAAAGATTTGGCATGTGGGTGATACAGGCAAGTGGGGTGGAATTGAGTAAATTCCATATTAACAATATCGCACCCAGACCTATAAGCCATGGCTATGCCGTCACCCGTCGAAGTGTCTGGGTTTGAAGTATATAAATAGGCTTTAGATGCGCCGCCAGTGGCAATGATGGTTTTATGAGTAATGAAACTTTCTACTGTATTTGTGCTTTTATTCAAAATATAAGCACCGTAACAATTTGAGTTTTTAGTGAGTAAATCGATGGCAATGTGGCTTTCAAATAAAGTGATGTTTTTTTTATTTTTAACATTGCTCAATAAATTGGTTTGGATGGATTCTCCGGTTTTATCAGCAACGTGTGCTACACGTCTAGCACTGTGTCCACCTTCGGTAGTAAGGTGATACTGATCAGCTTTACGCGTGAAATGAACACCTGATTCTTCTAAAGAGGCAATCGCATCGGGTGCCTGCTCAACCATAAATCGGACGGCTGATTCATCTCCCAAGCCGGCAGCCGTTTCGAGTGTATCTTTGATGTGTGCGTCAAAGTTGTCGTCGGTATCTAATACGGCTGATATGCCACCTTGAGCGTAGTAGGAACTGCCTTCGAGAATTTTGTCTTTGGCAATCAGTGCAATGGATAAATCATCGGATAATTGTAAGGCACTCATTAGCCCAGCACTACCAGTGCCAATAATAAGAACATCAAATTGGTGCTGTTTTGACATGGATAAAACGACTAAGCTTTTTTGATTTTTGGCTTCACCATCAGTATTAATTTTGGCAACAAAGTCAGATTGGCCAGTAGAGCACTGAGCATGGCAATAGCAGTAAACACGCCAAAATAGATGCTGGGTATAAAGTTAGACAATGCNAAAATTAAAAATCCTAATGTGACTGTGATGGAGGTGTAGAACATGGCNAAACCAATACTAGCATGGGAACGATACATGGTGGCTAAGTAGTCGCCATCTTTTTGGAATTCTGCGCTAAAGCGATGAATGTAATGAATGGCGTTATCCACGCCAATACCAATAGCAATTGCAGAAATGGTAATGGTCATTAGGTCTAGTGGGATGTTCAACAAACCCATAATGCCAAGAATAAACATGGATGGCAGTGTGTTAGGGATCAGTGCAAGAATGGATAGGGCAATGGATTTAAACACGAATAAAAACATCACAAAAATCATGGAAAAAACCACAGCAATGGTTTTAACTTGAGAATCGAATAGGCTTTGTAGCATGTTGTTGTACAGCACCAGCATGCCAGTTAGGTGGAAACTGCCTTTTCTAAAGCCTAAATCTTTTTCTATGTAAGTCTCGATTTTGTCGATCAACTCACCACGTTTGAGTTCTTTATTGGTTTCGCGAATACGAATCACCATGCGTAGCTGACCGTTATCTTCAGACAGGTACGGGTACAACACGTGTTTTTTGGCACTTTCTGGTATTTGTCCTCTAACGATGTTTAAGAAAAACCCATTCAGAGCTTGATTGTCATTTGCTTGCGTGAGGATCTGCATTAAAGTGTCAATGGAAAGCACTTTCCCTGTTTCATCTAAGCCATCTAGATATTGATGAACTGTGTGTATGTCTGCGCGTAAGTCTTCATCAAACCAGTAGTCTTCTGCCAAGTCATCAAAAATGATCTCAAGCGGAATGGTGCCACCGAGTTTTTTATCAATCAGTGTTAGTCCTTGATTGATTTCAGTGCTTTCTTTAAAGTAATCAATAAAACGATTCTCAACACTAAGCTTGTTAATGCCAAACCCTGCGGCACCAATAAATAACACCAGTACTACTAAAAGATGATTGCCAAACTTTTCAGTAAATTTAGCCAAGCCATGGGTAACGCTCAATTCTGTTTTGTGTTTTTGAATTTTTGCCTTTGGCATTAAGCTCATTATCATAGGAAAAGCTAAAAACGATAGAACCAGTGCGATGGTGACACCGATGGACATCATCCAGCCAAAATCAATAACGGGGCGAATACCACTAATGAGAAGTGATCCGAAAGCAGCAAATGTAGTGAGCGTGGTAAACAAACAAGGTTTGAACATTTGCTCCAACGTTTTTTTAATCAGTTGTTGTGCGTCCAGCTCTGGATTATCTTGTGCTAATTCTCGATAGCGTACTACCAAATGAATGGTGACCGATAAGGTCATTACCAACAGTAACGAAAAGAAATTAGAAGAGATGACCGTGACCTTCCAACCTAAAAATGCTAAGATTCCAGTCATGATTAGAGCGCCGGTAATGCTGATTCCAATTGGCATTAATACCCAGCGAACCCCTTTAAAAATAACAGCAAGAATAAGTGTCATTAATCCGATAACGGCCAAACTGAAAATGATTAAATCACTGCCAATGTAAGCAACGATATCGGTGGTAATCATTGGTAGTCCACCTAAGAATAGGCTTGCTTTGTCACGATATTGGTCAATGGTAGAACGAATTTTAGCAATGGTTTGTGCTTGTTGATCGCTTTGTGTGGTGGCGTTTTTTAAAACCTGCTTTTCAATGCTTTTAAGTTTGGTTAAATCATTTTTTGAAAGTTGATTACTGGCTCTTAGAGGGCGCATTTTGTCGCGTTGTTGACGAAGCTCGTCAAATCTTTTGTTGCTTTTCAGAGACACTAAAATAGCGGTGGTTTTACCGTCACTACTGACTAAATTATTGGCGTACAAAGGCGAGGTTTTGAACTCTTTACTGGCAAGAGCTAGATTGGCATTGCCGTTGTCAATGTTAATATTCTCATCGGCTAAATCCACCAAAGAAAGCGGTGGCGATCGAAACAAAGGTACATCTAGAATTGTGGTGACTGATTTAACCTGATCAATTTTTCTCAGATCTTTTCTTAAGTTTTTTAGGTGAGAAAGTTGTTCCGGATTCAGTAAATTACCTTGAACTTGATAGCTGATTACTAAAGAATCATCAGAGCCGTAATCTTTTTTAATGCTTTGATAATAGCGCAGATTGGTATCGCCTTCTAATACCAATGAGTCTGAAGAGGCATCGAGTTGAAAATCGGGAATTTGGGCAATGAAAAAACCAGCAATAATAACCAGTAAAGTGAGCCCTAATGCGGATTTTTTTAGTACTAAATTGTAAAAACTGTTCATGCGTTTATTTAAAATTCAAAACTAGCATTGGATTCTAACCCTTGCATAGTGTCAAGGTGAGTTTCAAACAGTGATTTGGTTTCCCATTTGTGCTCACTGAGACGGGTGATGAGTTTCGCACTCATGTTTTTGCCTTTTCCTTCAACCACAAAGATTCGACCACCTACGTTAAGCAAGTGAAAATAGCGACCCGTGATTTTTGGTACAGCACTACTAACCACAACCACATCGAAAAAATCATTAGAGCTCCAACCTTTTGATGCATCGCCCACTTCTAATTGAGTATTGTTAATGTTTAGTGAATTAAGTTTTTCTTGGGCACTGACGCTAAGGTCTTCATCAATTTCAATGCTGGTGATGGATTTGCACAGTTTTGAGATCACGGCTGTTAAATAGCCACTGCCCGTTCCTACCTCTAATACATTCTCATCTTTTTGGATATTAAGCGCGTCTAACAGTCTACCTTCTATTTTTGGTGAAAGCATTTTAGCTCGATTACTTAGGGGGATTTCAATATCAGCAAAAGCTAGATTTTTATATTTTTCAGGTACAAAATCTTCTCTTGGAATGTTCCTAAGAGCGTTATTAGCAATGTAATTCAAACCACCCCAAGGACGAATTTGTTGATCAATTGTATTCTTTCTTGCTTGCGTAATATCCATTTTTATTTTGGTTCCTTATCTTTTCTTTTTTGGCGGTAATAAATCAGTAATCGTGCCTTCAGCCATTTCAGCAGCAAATGCAGTGGTTTCACTTAAAGTTGGGTGGGCGTGAATAGTAAGAGCAATATCAGCCATATCGCAACCCATTTCAATGGCTAATGTGGCTTCAGCGATAAGCTCTCCTGCGTTCGTTCCACAAATTCCCATGCCTAAAATTCTACCGGTTTTTGCGTCAAACAATCCTTTGGTCACACCTTCTGATCTGCCAATGCTTAAGCTACGCCCTGATGCCGCCCAAGGGAATACACCTTTTTCATAGTTAGCACCTTCTTCTTTGAGTTCTTTTTCAGTTTTACCTGTCCAAGCAATTTCAGGATCGGTGTAGGCTACGGATGGAATGGTGAGAGCATCAAAGCCAGATTTGTGTCCACAGATAACTTCAGCAGCTACTTTAGCTTCGTGTACTGCCTTGTGTGCCAACATCGGTTGGCCAACGATATCACCAATGGCAAAAATATGATTAATGTTGGTGCGCATTTGTTTATCAACTGGGATAAAGCCCCATTCATTTATTTCCACACCAGCCTTATCAGCATCAACCAATTGACCATTAGGTGAACGACCAATGGAAACCAAAACTTTATCAAAAGTGTCAGTTTCAGGCGCATTTTTTCCCTCAAAATCAACCTTGATGCCAGCATCGGTGGCTTCCATTTTGGCAACTTTAGTGTTGAGATAAATATTCTTATATTGCTTTTTAATACGTTTAAACAGTGGGTTAACAATGTCTTTATCAGCACTGGCAATCAGTTGATCGGCCAATTCAACCACTGTAATTTCACTGCCAAGTGCATCGTAAACGGTCGCCATCTCTAGACCAATAATACCACCACCAACAATCAGTAAACGTTTTGGTACGTCTTTTAATTCCAGTGCATCAGTAGAGTCCATGACCCGATCATCGTCAAAAGGAAAGGCTGGAATTTTGGTTACTCTTGAGCCAGCTGCAATAATACATTGCTCAAATTCAATTACTTCATCTGAGTCGCTAATTGCGATTTGGTTGGCTGAGACAAACTTACCATAGCCAGTGATTACTTGTACTTTTCTGGCTTTTGCCAGCGCTTTAATGCCACCGGTTAGTTTAGTCACAATGTTCTCTTTATTGGACCTTACTCCATCCACATCGATATTAGGCTCTCCAAAAGTTACACCAAGATGTTGCGCATCAGAGGCTTCATTGATAATTTCTGCTGTGTGTAAGAGTGCCTTGGAAGGAATACAGCCGACGTTAAGACAAACACCACCAAGATTGTCATAACGTTCAATTAATACGACTTCTTTGCCCAGATCAGCCGCACGAAAGGCAGCTGTATAGCCACCAGGGCCAGAGCCGATGACCACTACTTGGGTTTTAATCATAATAATATCTCTCTAATGTCTTGTAGAATTGAATTAAGATTGGCCATAAATCGTCCGCCTTGTGCGCCATCAATTACTCGATGATCGTAAGACAGTGCTAGTGGTAGCACCAGTGTTGGTACGAAATTTTTACCATCCCAGACTGGCTTGGTCTGTGAACGAGACACGCCTAGAATAGCCACTTCTGGTGCATTAACAATTGGGGTAAATTGAGTACCACCAATACCACCTAAGCTTGAAATGGTAAATCCAGCACCTTGCATATCGCCTGGTTTAAGCTTGCCTTCACGCGCATTGGCTGATGTTTCGGCCAGTTCTGTTGCAAGGTCAGTTAATGATTTTTGATCAACATCACGAATCACTGGTACAACTAAGCCATTTGGTGTATCCATAGCAATGCCAAGGTTGAAATATTTTTTAATGATTAAGTTTTCACCCGATTCATCTAATGAAGAATTAAAGCGTGGGTGCTGTTTCAGTGCTTGAATCACGGCTTTCATAATAAACACCAGCGGCGTTAGTTTTACCCCTTTGGCTTTTTGTTCTTGTCTAAAGGCTTCCATTTGATCAATGTTGACTTCGTCAAATTGAGTTACGTGTGGGATATTCAACCAACAAGCCGTTAAGTGTTTGCCTGAGAGTTTATTGATTCTGGATAATGGCTGAATTTCAGTCTCACCAAACTTAGAAAAATCAATAACCGGAACTTTAGGAATGGCACTACCCGAACCACCTGAAGTTATAATTTGCTTAACGTAGCCCTTGATGTCTCCATCTAAGACGCGATTTTTTTGTCCCGTGCCGGACACTTTTGATAAATCAACCCCTAACTCTCTTGCCAGTTTACGAATCGAAGGCGACGCATGAGAATCCCCTTTCGGTGTTTTAGACATTGATTCATTTGTACTGGGTGATGCAGATGGTGTGGCAACAGAGGTCTGTTTGGCCGGTGTTCTCTCTGCAGGCTCTACTGATTCAGAAGTGGTATTTGCACCGCCAGCACTTTCCAGTTCAAGGATCAGATCGCCCAAATTCAACTTGTCACCCAAGCTTACTTTTAAACTGCTGACTTTGCCAGCAACGGGTGTTGGAATCTCCATCGAAGCTTTGTCACTTTCTAATGTGATTATGCTATCTTCTTCGTTCAGTTCATCACCTACGTTGACTAAAATTTCAATCACTTCGACGGCATCAAAATCGCCAATATCCGGAACAACAACAGGCACTATTTTTGATTCAGATTCACTGGATTTATTTTCAGTTTTTTCAGTTTTTTCAGTTTTTTCATCACCGGCTTGATCAGATTCTATGCCCAAAACCACATCGCCTTGTTTAATTTTGTCACCAATATTGACATTAATACTGCTCACAATGCCAGCAGATGGGGTAGGGATTTCCATCGAAGCTTTGTCACTTTCTAGTGTGATTATGCTGTCATCAACTTCTATCTTGTCGCCAACACTCACTAAAATCTCAATAACTTCAACTTCATCAAAATCACCAATATCAGGTAGTTCTATGTTTTTAATGCTAGACATAACGCGGATTTCATTACAATGTAAAGTTGATAATTATCGCAAAATTAGTTAATAAAAGGTGATGAATGTTTAAAAATATTCACCTTAATGGCTCTTATAATACAAGTTGCAAGTTTAAGCTTGCGTACCACTATATTTTTTGAGGATGTAATTTATATGCCAGTTGCGCTGTCAATTCAGAGTTTGAAAAAAACTTACGCCAATCAATTAGAAGCCTTAAAAGGTATTGACCTTTATGTTGAGCAGGGTGATTTTTTTGCTTTGTTGGGCAGTAATGGCGCTGGCAAGACTACGGCTATTGGTATTATTTGTGGGTTGCTTAATAAAACTTCGGGCGATGTTGAAGTGCTTGGGCTTAATCAAGACACACATGCTAATGAAATAAAGAGATTGATAGGTCTTATGCCACAAGAATTCAATTTCAACCCTTTTGAGCCGATTGAAGAGATTTTAATCAATCAAGCTGGTTATCACGGAATTACACGTTCTGATGCAAGGGATCAAGCTAAAGTATTGTTAATAAAAATGCAACTGTGGGGTAAGCGTTTCGATATGGCTAAGTCATTATCGGGGGGCATGAAGCGTCGGCTGATGTTAGCAAGGGCGCTTATTCATCAGCCCAAGATACTGATATTGGATGAACCGACTGCTGGCGTTGATGTAGAAATACGTCGCTCTATGTGGTCGTATCTTAAAGAACTTAACGCGCAGGGTATGACCATTATCCTCACCACTCATTACCTTGAGGAGGCTGAATTGTTGTGTCGTAACATTGCCATTTTAGATGACGGCTTGGTGATTGAGCAAACCAGCATGAAAAAATTATTATCTAAAGTTGACCAACAAGTGTTGATTTTAGAAAGTTTAGAACCACTACCAAAAGATATTGTGTCTAATAATTTTAGTTATGAAAGGCTCGATAATTATTCGTTACAAGTAGTAATTGAATCAAAATCAAACATTACCGATGTGCTACAAACATTAGCTAAGCAAGGTGTTAGTATTGAACACGTTCGTAGTGCACAAAATCGACTGGAAACTTTATTTTTATGCCTAACTAAAAAGAAATCATAATATGTGGATTGCTTATAAAACCATTGTTATAAAAGAGATTCTAAGGTTCTCTCGAATTTGGGTGCAAACCATTTTCCCGCCAATTATTACCACTTCACTTTATTTATTGATTTTTGGTGGCTTGATGGGACAGCGTATCGGCGACATGCAAGGGATTGATTACATGCACTACATTATCCCTGGGATTATCCTCATGACCGTGATTCAGAACTCGTACGCCAACACAGTCTCTTCGTTTTTCTTGGCAAAATTTAATCACAGTATTGAAGAATTGCTGGTTTCCCCTGTGCCTTATTGGGTAATCCTGTTGGGTTATATTTCAGGTGGCGTAGCACGCGGATTCGTGGTGGGCTTGGGTGTGTTTATCGCCGTGTCATTTTTTGTGGATTTTGAAATTGATAATTTACTCATTACCATCGTTACTTTCTTACTAACCGCTGTTTTATTTTCTCTGGCTGGATTTATTAATGCGGTATTTGCGCAGTCGTTTGATGATATTACGATTGTTCCAACTTTTATCTTAATGCCAATGACCTATTTAGGCGGCATGTTCTACAGTATTGAAATATTGCCACAGTTTTGGCAGGACGCAAGCAAATTCAATCCCATTTATTACATGGTGGATAGCTTTAGATTAGGATTTTTAGGTGTGGGCACTTCTGATTTCTGGACTTCAATGTCGATACTTCTGATTATTATTATTGTGCTAGCGATGGTGTCTGTCTATTTACTAAAAAAAGGCGTTAATATTAAGACTTGATTTTGCCTTCTTCGCCCGAGAGCATTCTTTGAATGTTGCTTCTGTGAGTGTAGAAAATCCAAAGGCAAATAATACCAATCACATAGGTTGCTTCAAGTTCGTTCGTGATTAAATAAAAATAAAGTGGCGCAAGCAGTGTGGCAATTAACGCTGATAGTGATGAAATTTTTAACACTTTTGCTACAAAAACCCAGGTAAGTGCAAAACCGAGTCCAGCTAAATAATTCAATGCAAACAACGCACCTAAGAAAGTTGCCACGCCTTTGCCACCCTTAAAGCCAAAAAAAACAGGGTACACATGACCTAAAAATGCCGCTAAAGCAACGAGAGATACATCTAATAAGCTAAACCCAAGNTAATTTGCAANGAGCACAGGAGCGACACCTTTAAGACCATCAGCAATCAGCACAATAGCCGCTGCTTTTTTGCCACCAATACGTAGTACGTTAGTAGCACCTGGATTGTTAG
>JGI26271J51732_1000886_pt1 | contig 11775 bp, 18 predicted proteins | sample SaaInlV_110m_DNA_FD_51732 | JGI IMG/M metagenome (IMG submission 51732)
ATGTAACCCCCACATAACATCACCGAATGTGTCGTATATTCCATCAGTGTTTATTGGGGATTCCAATATTTCGTACCCAAGTGGTTCATGTGACATTGCATGCATATCACCGAGGTCTGTCCCCCATGTAAAACTATCACCAAACGAAATTATTGTTCCCATATATGTTAATTACTAATTAATTAAAATATATTTATTGTGGTTTCTTATCGGGGGGTATAAATCCGTCAATCTCGAATGGATTAGTAGTGAATTTTTAAATAATTCCGGCTTGTTGCTGAATTAGAATTGTATCAGCATTGGAAACATATACAGGTTTTGTTTTTAGACCTGCTGACTCACGCATAGTGTTAATGTCTGCTTCTTTATGTATTCTGTATTCTCTTGGACTAAGAAGTAATCTTGATTTTAAGTAATCAACATCAAAATCCATTTCACTGCCATCGTACTTAACTGTCCAATCATTCACTTCGAACTCAGTTAAAGACGCTAAATCTTTAACAAGTTCTTCTATTTGCTTAGGCAATGATGTTCTGCGCTTGACTTCCACGTACACTAAGTAACGATTTGGTTTAATTTCACCAGGGCTACGGTCTGCATCTAGTACAAAGTCATAACCTTTTTCAAACCATTCAACTAAATCATCTGCCACTTTACTGTTCTTTGTATAAAAACTAACAGTAGCAATATCATCGTCATTGCCCATCTTACTAACGAACTCGTCGATATGTACAGTAGGTTTAATTAACCCAACCATGTCTTTGTGATTCAATCCTTCGTTTATGTTCATGCTATGTCTCTTGCTCTGTATCGGCAGTATTTAAGTCTTGTTCATACGCTAAATTCAAGTCTTCTAAGTCGATATCTTGCCCTTCTAGTTCAGTACTGCCTGTTTGGATGTCTGTGATTAAATCTTTCGGCATTGTGATTTCAACTAACCAAACGTCTTTCTTAATAATCTTTGGTTTTTTAGTACCTTCGCGAAAATCTTCAGGTCCTTTCATTTTGACAGGAATCTGCATTGTTGATTTTTTGTACTTAACTGTGCAGTCGAATGGAAGTAAACGCTTAGCACCACGTGGGTCAGGCATATTATCTACTAACCAAAGAAAAGTGCAAGACACTGTATAACGTCCAATAGTTGGTCCTTGTACTAACTCACCTAAGTCCCAATTTTTGAATGCATATATATCTACTTCATCTAACACACGTTCAAAATCAAGCAAGGAGTTTACACTTCCGTCACTTAAATACAGGTTCTTAATTGTCTTTGATACTTGCCAGTAATCGATGTCACTGTCTAAAAAGTTCTTTTTCATGTATCTATTTATACATTTTGTAAAGGAACTTTTAAGTTGTCAACTCTACTAACGTAGCACTTAGATTGATTTCAGGGTCGGCAACAAAACTATGATTCACTAACCCATTTCGTATTGCCAAAATTGCTTGGTCTTTTTGCTCATCAGTATCGCCAAACAAATCAAGATTGTCATACAACCATCTGTACACTTCTTCCATGGCATCGGGTCTGACACTAGTACACAGCAACTGCCTTGCTTCTTTAATCTTCCCTTGTTTGAACATGTCAACAGCACTTAACTTATAATCTTGTGTCCCCCCTTCGTCGCCTTGGGGTGATGCTAATGTCCCACCATTGCTATTCATTTGACACATATTAAGACATTTGCGTAAGTCTGGGTATGTCGCTTTAATATAACTATCGAGTACATCCAAATCGAACTCAACGTTTTCGTCAATTAGAACTTGTGCAATCCTTGAAGTGAAATCAGTCTTGTCCACCTTTTCAATATGAAACCCTTGGCATCTACTATGTAGTGCTGGGATGATTTTATTTGGATAATTACATGTTAGAATGAATCTTGCATTGGATGCATATGTTTCCATAACACCACGTAGCGCGGCTTGACCATTGGGTGATATATAATCTGCTTCATCCAATAGTACCACTTTAAAATCACCAAACGACATAGTACCAACAAAGTTAGTAATCTTCTCTCTAATGACATCTACGCTGTTCTCACGACTAGCATTTATCTCGAGTGTGTCAAACTTATTAACACCTAATGAATTGATTAGTATCTTCGCTAATGTTGTTTTACCAACACCCGCTGAACCACTGAAAAGAAGATGCGGAATCGTACCGTCATCTATCCAACTCTGTACTTGCTTGCGTTGGATATCGTCTCTAAATACATAGCCATCGACTGTATTGGGTCTGTATTTTTCTGTCCAAAGTTGTTTCATAATATAATCCGTTCTAAAAAATTATATTATAACTTATTACAGATTGAAAAACTTTTTAACTTTGTCAAAAAATGATAATTTTGGTGCTACATATGTAGGTGGTTTCGATGGCATAGTAGGTCGTGGTTTTTCAACNNTCTTAGCAACAGGTTTCTTAGCAACAGGTTTCTTAGCAACAGGTTTCTTAGCAACAGGTTTCTTAGCAACAGGTTTCTTAGCAACAGGTTTCTTAGCAAGTGCTTTGTTTAATTCTATAATCATATCTTTTTTAGATTTTCTACGGTCTAATTCAACTCCGTTTTTTCTACCATGTGCTTCTAATTGCTTCTTTGTCATTTTTTGAAAATTCATTATTTTCTCCTTGTGTTATTGTGTTTTTTTATTTAGTTAAATAATTCTTTGAACATATTAATCTTATTAGATTGTTTGGTTTTAGTCATGTTATTGGTCGATATACCGAAGTAAGTATCGTTCAACTCAATGCCAATAAACCCTCGGTTCATCGATTTGCATGACATACCAGTGGTCGCTGTACCCATAAAACAATCTAGCACAGTGTCTTTCTCTGATGTAAAGTTTGTAATCACCCAATCAGAAACATCGCTATGCATCACCGCTTTGTGATTTTTTGGCATGTTTGAATTCACCGATGTCGTTATTATATTTTTTGTATATGTATTATTAGACACCAATGCTTCGTTACCGAATACAATAATGTATTCATGTGAGTTTGTAATACTACCACCTGATGCAGGCATAGGGTTTGTTTTCTCCCACACAATTATCTCTTGAATAACATCACTGTACTTCCCAATGATGCCAAACACATCCTTTTTATTGTAGAAGTTCTTTTGGATGTTGAAGAACACATTGCCTTTAGTGACTCTAATCAACTCATCGATTACATTACACATCCAACCATAGTAGTCATCGACTACATCATCGTAATGGTCGTATTTGTCGTTCCTCTTTCGATTGTATGGCGGTGATGTGAATGAAAAATCGACGGCATCATCTTCCATCTTTTTCATTTCATCGATACAATCGCCATGGAGTAATATTTCTACCATCAGTAATTATTCTTCTTTTAAAATATTAATTAAAATCTCTTGTTCCCACTCTTCCTCTAAATCGCCAAAACTGGGACATTGTTTGATTAATCTATCAATTACATGTCTGAGCATAACCAAATCCTTTTTGCTCGCGGACGCAACCCAACCGTCGTTATACGGCGAGCATGCGAGAAGTTTTATGGCTCGAAGTTGTGCCGTAATAGAATCAACTCTAGACTGTACCATTGTTAAGCATTGTGTGAGTTATGCATTGAGCCATGAATTCTTGCTCTATCTGATGTAACTACTACCGCAGATGTGGCAGTGTCATCAGTTTGAACTTCATCACTAACCAATAATATATCATTGTTGTCAATCCGCCTAAGGGTAATATCCTCGTCGTTAAATTCAATCTTAATGCCTCGTGTCCAACGTCCATGGGAGACTAGAACATATTGCCCCACAGTAACATCAGACTGTTTATCACCAACCGCATATACTTCTGCCCAACGTGGTCTAATACCCGTTGATGTTTTATCATCGCCTGGAAGTAAAATTCCATTAGATGTGAATCTCTCACCAAAGTGCATATCCTTGACTAATATATTGTCGTGTAGTGCTTTAATTGATTTAATTTTATATGTATTGATTGACGCCATGTTTACTTTCCCATATGTGTAATAATTTTATTTGCCATCCACTTATTTGTTTTAATGCCCGGATGGTGGTTTGCTGGAGTTAAGTCGACTATGTTATTATCCATTGATTCAAACATATTAATCCACATATCCGTATTTAATGTTTTTAATGTACTCGATAATTTATAATGAAAGCGAGATAATTCGTCATCGTTGCGATTATCAAAGTCTAATAAATCCTTTGTATATGTACTAAAACTATTATCCATGTCATTGTAATTATTAGTTGCAAATAGATCTTTGGTCCATTGTAATAACCCATTAATATAATAACTTTTAGTATTATTTGTACTTGCAACTGAATCTAGTATTTTACAATACCCAACTAAATCAATTAGACATTGAAATTCCCCGTTCAGCATTAGTAACGTATCTGTAAAGGTACGTTTTTTATTTTTAGATAAGTGTATTTCTCTGTATGTGTATTCGGCATTATTTTGGTCGTTGGTAAAAAACTGCGTATCCGGACCAGGAAATAACCATAAACGCGTAGGTATAGTCCATTGTGTAAACACTGCATTAAACTTATTACTCTGAATTGCTGATGCAGAACGCATGAATGTAAGGTAGTTACTAGACCCTTTAATTGCAATGTTTTCTACTGGAGTATTAGTTTGCTCGCCCACTACATATGGATAGGTGTATCGTAAACGATCACTGTTGCAAAACCCTTCACCGAATGTGAAACTACAACCATTAAAACAAAACATTAGATTTTCTTAACTCCTTTTTTACCACGAGATTCTTCTCTTGGTGTTTGTGATTTTTTCTGCTCAACTTCTCTTGCCTTTGCAATTGCAGATGCAAGTCCACCTTTTTTAGGTTTGGTGTCTGCTTTAGTAGGTTCATCTACCATTGTTGTTTCAACGATGGGTTCTTGTACTTCCAATGGAGAGTCAAATCCTTCGATTTCATCGTCTTCAATGGTTTCCCTAATACCAACGGGCGCATCAATGATTTGATTTCGAATTTGCTTTCTGTATACTTGGTTTACTTGCTGTGCTTTAGATGAAACTATGTCATTCTTCTTATTAATCACATCGCCTTTTGCATTGACGCCCATGTTACCTACAGCGCGGACATCTTCATTCCTAAGAAGTAAAGCACCCATATCAACCGATTTGCCTAGTGCAGTTCTGTACATCTTATTTGCCATCGTTATAACCTCTTTTAAAAAATATTATTTGTATTTAACGTAAAAATTCACTTACATCTAAATTGTAGTACATACTATCAATTTTATGAACATTTAATTTGAATAACACAAAACTCGATACACTAGAACCACGCCCAACACCCCATATTATGTCATTCTTCTTCATCTCGTCAACTAAGTACTTCATGTATTTTAACAAGTTGAATAGGTTGCGTTCTTGGTACATAATAAGTTCAAGTCCGCACCGTTGTAGTTCTTCGCTAGTATTGCACAATGACAATACATATTCTGCGATATCCATCTCCTTGTACTCAGATGGCATGAACCAATTGGTTTGGTTATTGGCATCAAACTCTTCTATGGATAAATTATCTGACGATGGATATTCCAATGTCGTGTACTTAGTATAGGTATTGGTATGCTTAATATCAGAATTGCACGAATCGTCGACTAGGAATGATGTGTTAGTGACATCATTTCCCTGCATGATATAATCACATATATCACTTTGGTTATATATAAACTGACCAAACCCATCCTTAATCATGAAATATTAATCTTGTCAGTGTGGTCATCGCCCTTGTCTTTGGGGAACATATCATTAAGTTTTTGTGCACGTGCACTGTTATAACTTTCAAGTGCCATGCCGACTTGATTTATCAAACTTTGATTATTTGTTTGGTACGCGAAATTTAATTTACCAGTTAAGTCAGAGATTTTATTTTGTATCTCATCTAACGTTAACTCTGATAAATCAGTTGTGCTTAGAAATGGATGTTCCATACGTTAAATCTATAAAATAAAAATTAATTATATATATAAATTCAACAATATGTTATGTTATAGTACCGAAATACTATTTTAGGTTACCAAGTAGCAACTGCAACTCTTTTCCATATACTTGTAGCACCGTCGTAATCAGCGGTACATACGTACATGTAACTAGCATCAAATGCTGACATGCCTTTTAAGTCCCCTGATGTACCAATTGCAGTAGCAGGCGTTCTAAACTCAGGTGTAAATTGTGGCGTAGTAACTTCATTAATTGCAACAGTTGTTCCGCCGTCACGTGTACTTAACTCATATACATATGTTCCTGGTGTGCTTACTGTAATAACCTGACCTGTTTGCCCCGTCACATTACCCACAGTGACAGTAGCAGGCAGTGTGATTGTTTTAGCGACACTATCTACAATTACTTCTAAACGGACTTTACTATAACTCCCCGTCGATGGCCAATCAGCACTAGTACCATCACTAAACGCAAGTGTAAATGATGCATTTGGAGTGATTGTGTGATATGAACCTGCTTTAATACCTAAGTTAAGTGGGTTTTCTGATGCAATGTGTGATACAACTGTTTCTCTCGCATCCTTCATATTTGCGGATTTAATAACAGACCCTGCCATGTCATTGTCTAAACTTCCTGCACCAACAAGAGCACTTTTGAAAATGCCTTTAGATTGGATGTCTTCTAGTTCAGATTTCGCCTCAATAAAGTTTGAATTCGTGTTGGAGAAATTATCTCTGAACCCTTGGCTATCATTATCTTGACCAGCAACAGGGTACGCTGTATTAATTGTAGTTGTGTTGATATTGCTTGCCATTTTGGAAATCCTTTAAATTATGTTATGTTATTTTGTATTTATAATATCTTTCTTAGGAAATATTAAATATTCGTCAAATCTGTCTGTTATATTGTATGTCGTGTATGTGCCTTTTTGCCCATTGTCTGCTGTAATACTAATGGTGTCTGCAGTTTTGGTACTAATATCTGCTTTATTTACGCGTACGCCAACAAACACACATGATTTCTTGTCGAATATTGTTTCAGTAGATGTACTGTCGAAACTATCTACAGTTACTGCCGAACTGTCCGACGTTATTGTAGTTGAATCAACAGAATAAGTGTGCTCGTATATATCAAATGTTGTACTGTCTGTTGGAAGCCATCGTTGGTCTTCAGCATCCCAATTTTCTGTGAATTGTGACTTCAATGTGTATCTATCAGATACAAAATTAATTTTATTCAATGCCGTACTGAATTTTTTATCAATGTTGTACGCAACTGATTTGGATTGACCTGGTAACGTATATGCTATAACCCACGCCGCGGTAAATCCCAAAATGTTTCCATCTGTTTGCTTAGATAACATCCACATCGGTAATTCGGACGAAACTTGTCCTGTTTTGTTAATTACGCGATTTCGCATATTATCTAAACTGTTGGGATAAACATTACCAAATGCAGTATCGACCGACAATGATACGGATTTCATATCGTCTATGATTTCACTGTACACAACTTCGTATAATACATCACCGCTATCATTTAATGCCTGTGCTGTTTTAATCCCGCCTAACACAAGTCGTTTATTGTAGTGATTTTGTTCCAATGATTCTGTGTAAGTTTTTATTGTTTCTGGACTTAGTCCATATGCATGTACGTATGAAACCCCATTCGCAACACCATAATGTGGGTCAGAAGACCTATACAATAATTCTTCTTTAATAATATCTTGGTTTTGCAATAATGAATCTATTGTTTTTCTATCGATTTGTGAAATTAACGCGTCAATATTCAACTCATGTGTTGGTGTGTTGTGTTTTCTATCGACTAATATACTAAATGTTTTAAATGTTGATATTTTAGAATTTTCACTATATGCCTCGACGGTGAATGTGAAATTTTTATCGACTGTCGTTGTACCGCCATCAAGTGAAATCGTTTTTGTCCCACTCACATCGGTTCGAATTAGATTAGTATCGACTGTTGTGATATTATCTGATGTTATGTTATAGTCAATTAATCCAAATGTTTGGTAACTCACCCTTCCGATAATATCCCCATTACTAGATACCGTCAAACCTTGTGGGAGTTTATTATAAGAACCACCACTTTTTAATCTATATTTCAGCGATGTTCCTACCAACGAAGTTGCATTGACATTGAACATACTTATACCACCATTATCGATTGTTCCTAGTTTGGTATTTGTACCCCATGTGACATCAGAATTTATATCTCCTACTATTTTTATCTTGAAATTAAATATATTACTAGACAACACATTTTCTTTTTTATACACGATGACTGAAAATGTGTGTTCCTTTTCAGTCAATCCAATATTAGATAACGTTCCATGTAGGAAACCTGTATCAACATCCAACGTGAGTCCATCGGGCAAAGAGTCGGTGTAGTCTACTGTAATTGTGGAATTATTCACGAGATGCAATGTGCTGTCTGCCGAATCCATCAACCCTTCTGCATAATGCAATATATCGTTATTATAATCAACCCCTTGGAATTGATGTGAAAAATAGTTATTATGTACGAAAGTTCCCAAATCCTCTACATAATTTTGTATAAATGGAGCACGGGTTATTGTGTCGGCTCTTATAGCATCACTATCTGCTGTAAATGCAGTTGAATCTGTAGTAGTAACTCCCACGTAAAATGAGAATGTCCTTAGGTTAAAATCGGTGCCATCCGTGATTTTTAATGTGAATTGATAATTCTTACTAATGGTACCCGTGTTGAATTGCATTGGTTGTGAATCCCACGCTTCATTTTCCCACCCTGCAATAGAGTCTCCGATTTCTGTGATTGGGGCAATGTACCCATATATCAGACCCGATGAACTTATACCAACACCAAGAGGCAATTCTCCGCTAGCAATACTAACAGTTGCAGTATCACTTGGGTCAGTATCAGTAAATTCTATTTGTTTATTAATTAACTGTCCGTCGAAATAACTACCTAAATTGCCAGACGGGGTGATAAATTCAGGAGCATCTTGTCCAGTAACAGTAATTGAGAATGTTCTATCATTTAATGAATCAACGACAATCACACCATTTACGGTGGTTTCGGTATATACTCTTATTGAAAATTTTGATACTACATTTTCGGATACAGCATTGGGAATACCCTGTACATATGCAATCGGCGTGCCTTCAATTGCACCATTAGTGCCTATATGTATTCCTTGCGGGAGAGAACCTGCAATCTTTACATACTTAACTTTAGACGAATCAGCAGGAAAATTTGGGTCGTATGCCTCCAAGTTGGCTCGATAAAATTTTCCTTCGGGTATAGTGCCTAAACTACCGGAACCAGTGACCCAAGATGGTTGTGCCATTGCATCACCTCAATGGTTAAATATTAATGCAAGTCAACCCAAGTAGGAACTGATGCGTCGGAGCAAACTTGTAATTTAGTAGTAGTAGTATTAAAAATTACCATACCTGTCACGTCAGTTAATGCATCTCTGATTGTTGTAGTCATACTAGCAAATGTAATTGTGCTACCTGCTGTAACTGCACCTGTTAGAGTTGATGTTCCAGCAACTGCCAATGTACTACTTGCTGTTACTGCGTTTGCTAGTATAATAGTACCTGAGCCATTTGGATCTAGTGTTAAGTTAGCGTTAGGATCATCAGTTGAGATAGTGTTTCCACTAAGTTTGATACCACTTAAAGTTGTTCCACCTAATTCTGTGTAAACTTCAACAAAGTTATCGTTAACCTTGTCAAACGCCGTTCTTAATTGGTCGCCCGTGCCGTCGTTTGCAGTTGCACCAATATTGATTGTTTGTTGAGCCATTTTATTTTCCTAGTAAATTATAATTTATTGTATTTATACTTTTTTTTGTATATCTTTATTTACAGTATATTACTAGGAGGTGATTTTTTCCCAATCAATTGGCGGTCGGCGAAGAATATGCGATAACTACCATCTATTGCATTGTATTCGGTAGCATGTGATGTGAGGAATGGCAATAAATCAGATAAATCAAATTGAATTCGTTTATTTGTTATTAACACCATTGATGATTTGATATCATCAGTTTCAGAGATTACATTGAATATACCACTCGAATCGACAATGATTGAATTATATGTATCCTGTATCGCTATGTTAATCTTGTCGGTTTCAATGTTTTTAAAGAATTCTCTATTATCATCAGTGAGTTCATGTGAGCCATCGTGGTAATTGATGGGGTATTCTTTAGAAAATTGCATAATAGAAGGCAAAAATCCACCAATTGTTTTTTCAATCGAAACATCAATTGCAAATTGATTAGAACCTACTGCCTCAGAAAATTCATTATCTGAATGTATTTCATCAATATTAATGAATTTATTTTCTGGGTCATTGTCAAAATCCATCACAAAACACTCAAAGTCTAAATTGTAATTCTTTTTCCGCAATGCAGTAGCATATATTTTGTTATGTCCCGTTGTTGCTATTATATTAGAATTTATTTTTATAACAAACACAGGACTGTGCCAATCTTCTTCCAATCCAATATTACATAATCTGATTTTTCTATGTAAGTATGCTTTGTTTTCTATGCTCCCGTTAAAATTTGATTTGAATAATTCATTTGCTTCATTTCTATAAATGCTAACTTGCTCATTGAATTCCCCTCTTGAGAAATTGCATTTATAAAAATTACAAAATTTTCGTACGTACGCAACAAAGCCCTGGTCAAGACCAGGTAGGCAAATTCTTGTATAATTAGTTGAGTGTTTCTTTTCGAAAATTATATCGGTGTTATTGGTTATAACACGATATCCATCAGATGGATACATCAATTTCGTCGAGTTATTCGTCCTAGAGTTATATCATATGGACTCATTGTTGCTTCGATGGCATCACCAAGTATGACCTTGATTCTGTTCTTGCGCATTCGACCAGACAAATGACATAGTATTGTGCTATCGGTATCGTCGAGTTGAACCTTGAACTTATTACCCGGTAAGACCGCAATGACCCTACCTGTAACTTCTATATCCTCTGCTTTAGGCATTAAGAACCGATTGAGGCTTTCTCATCCATGATTTCCTTACGACGTTCTTTGCCCGCTTTTGTAATTTCTTGGATTGCTTTGCGCGCTCTTGCGGCACTTGCTTTAACGCCTTTCTCTGTTAATTTAGCATTCTCTGCTAAGTAAATGTTGAATTGTTCTACGATAATTTCATGATTTGTCATTTATATGTTCCTTATTAATTATATATTATGTGTTATTTATATAGAACGATTATGCTGTGAATTTTTGTTTTCGGTGACAGCGTAACTTTTCCATTTTCTTAACGAATGCTACTTCCATTGCTTCGCCTTTTAAATCTTCATTACTAATCATCCATTCTAATGCTTCTAATTTAGTCATTGGGGTAGGTGTTTCGTAAAAGTTTATATCCCTACAACCTTGTCTATAAATTCTCTTGTAGTGTGATATCAAATCGTTTGTCCATCTTACTTTATACATTCCGCTTGGACTTTGTGCTGTACCAACAACGGTATATGTTTCTTCTGACATTTATTTCTCCTCGTGTTAATTAAAAAATGGAACTGTTTTATAATATAAACCCATTTCAAGGCAATGGGCAAACCTTTTAAACATATAACTTATGCAATCGTGTAATTTTTATCCGACCACATTATATGCTGTTGTTTTCCAGAAGCACCACCACGAGTTCTACCATCAACTTTAACATGACCAGACTTCTTAAGACTGCTATATTTAGATGTAATACTACCGTATGGAATACCAGGCAACGCTTTTAAAACTTCATCAGATGTTACGCCTTTCTTACC